>ERZ791919.305-NODE-305-length-58417-cov-12.922141_pt1 | contig 58417 bp, 78 predicted proteins | sample MGYA00510137_ERZ791919 | MGnify/ENA primary metagenome ERZ791919 (study PRJEB30046, sample SAMN00792059) | human gut metagenome | study: EMG produced TPA metagenomics assembly of the A metagenome-wide association study of gut microbiota in type 2... | reverse complement strand
GGCAGCCCGCAGGCTGCCCGGCATTGCACTAATTTAAAATAATTTTCCGCTATTCATGCCCAGAGCATAGCGGCGGGCATTCAAAATCGTCCCCGCGCAAAAAGAGAGCCGCCACACAAGGTTCTGTGCAGCGGCTCTCCGGTGGATTTTAGTTCATCTGTTCCAGAGCCTTTTTCAGGTTCTTTGCAATCTGGTCCGGGCAGCTGGTGCTGCGGAAGCCGCACAGCGTGCCGTCCAGACGGGCAATGGCATCCTCTGCCTTCATGCCGGTAAGCAGCTGGCAGATGCCCTTCAGGTTGCCGTTGCAGCCGCCGACGACCTCGATGGAAGCAATGGTGTGGTCATCGTTCAGCACAAAGTTGGTCTGCTTGGAGCAGGTACCCTTGTTCGGGAAGGAAAATTCCTTACTCATGGTCTTTACGTCCTCTCTCTTTTACGTTTTTCGGCGATGGCGCGCAGCTGCGCTGCAGCTTCGTCCGGTGCGGTACAGGTACCGATGGGGTGGGGGTGCTTGTGGTTGCGGCCATGGAAGTCCGTACCTGCGGTCGCCACAAGGCCGTACTGCTTGCACAGAGCAAGGCACTCGGCGCTGTCCTCCGGGCTGTTGCTGGGGTGGTACACCTCTATGCCGTCCACTGCGCCCTCTGCTGCCAGCTCCCGCAGCAGGGGCATACTTTTATACACCGTGGGGTGCGCAAACACCACCGCGCCGCCGCTTGCCTTGGCGGTAGCCAGCACCTGCCGCACCGGCAGATACTCCGGCGAGTGCAGCACGATGCCCCGGGGGTTCCACCCGAACAGCTTGTGGTAGGTCTCGCCGTAGATGCTGCCATCGGTCAGACCCAGCAGTTCCAGTGCCTGCATCAGCCCGCTTTTGAACAGCACCCCGCTGGCCTTTGTGGTCTCCCATGCAAGGTCGGTGGTAAACTGCGGGTACAGCTGCTCCAGCTCCTTTGCGCTCTGCAAAGCGCAGGCGTTGCGGCGCTCCTTCATGATGGCGCAATGCTCCCGCAGCGCCGGGCAGTCCACGTCCGGGTAGTAGCACAGCAGGTGCACCCGGTGCTGCCGATCAAAGTCATAGCCGGTCAGCTCCACGGCGGGAATCAGCTCTACCCCGTCCTGCCCGGTGTGGGCATAGGCGTACTGGGCGCTGAGCAGGGTATCGTGGTCCGAAAGGGCGATGGCGTGCAGCCCGGTGCGGGCAGCGATGGACGCCAGCCGCTCGATGGGCACAGCACCGTCTGAGCAGGTGGAATGGATATGCAGGTCACAGGACATAGCGGGTTACTTCCTTAGTGCTTATAGAAATTGATCAGGCAGCCATCAGCCAGGATCTGGCGCTCGTCGGTGGTGAGCGGAGCCATGTACAGCTCAAACTCCTTGACGGTATCGCCCAGAACGTAGGCCTTGATGTTCTGCAGGTCGCCCTTGAGTACTTCCCGCACATTGGGGATGAGCACATAGTCCCCCAGACCAAAGGGGGTGGCACCTGCCAGCTGCAGGGGCAGCATACCCCAGTTGATGAGGTTAGAGCGGTAACGCTTGGTAGCGTACTCGGTTACGATATTGGCACCAGCACCCAGCACACGCTGGCAGCTGGCGGCCTGCTCGCGGGCAGAGCCATCGCCGGGCTTGACCGCAAAGATGGTAGAGGCAATCTGGATATCGTTCCAGTTCAGCTGCTCGCAGCCGGGCACGGCGTTCACCTTTGCCAGCAGAGCAGCATCCCCTGCACCGGCACGGCGGGCGTTCTCTTCGGCCTGCACAGCCTTGGCGCGGCCCACATACTCCGGGTCCTTGCGGCTGAGGGTGAACTCAGCCAGACCCAGGGGGTTAGAGCGGTAAGAAGAGGTCTCACCGGAGGGGATCAGCTCGTCGGTGGTGGTGACAGGGTCGGTGATATAAGAAGCTACCTTCAGCAGCAGGTTGTCGCCCAGCGGTGCGATCTCCGGCCAGTCCTTGATGTTGGGGCCAAACTTGAGCAGGGCATCGTAATCGCCCTTGCCGAAGCCCTGATACACGCGGGTGTCGTAGCTGGAAGCATCGTACTGGTACTCCGGCACGGTGGGATCATAGTCAATGTCGGTGGCGGGGGTCAGGATGCCGCCGTTTGCGGTGGTGGCTGCAATACTGCGGGCATCCATCAGTGCCACACCGGACAGCTGGCCGCTGCCGGGCTTGGAGCCCTCGCGGCTGGGGAAGTTGCGGGTGGTGTGACGGATGGACAGTGCGCCGTTTGCGGGCACATCGCCTGCGCCGAAGCAGGGGCCGCAGAAGGCGGTGCGGATGGTAGCGCCGCTGGCCATCAACTCGCCAATGACGCCGGTGCGCACCAGTTCCATCATGATGGGCTGGCTGCCGGGGTAAACGCTCAGAGCGTAGTCGCCGCAGCCGCCGGTATGACCCTTGAGGATGGAAGCAGCCTCGTAGATGCTGTCGTACAGACCGCCTGCGCAGCCTGCAATAACGCCCTGATCCACCCGCAGCTTACCGTTTTCGATCTTGCTGCACAGGTCCAGCTGCACGTCCTTGCGGCCGATCAGCTTCTGCACATCCTGTTCGCAGGCGTGGAGGATGTCCTCCAGGTTTGCGTTCAGCTCCTCAATGGTAAAGGCGTTGGAGGGGTGCATGGGCAGGGCGATCATGGGACGGATGGCAGAAAGATCCACCTCCACCACGCCGTCATAGTAGGCAAGGTCTGCCGGTGCAAGCTTTTTATAGTCTGCTGCACGGCCGTGCACCGCCAGAAAACGCTGGGTGACTTCATCGGTCTCCCAGATGGAGGACAGGCAGGTAGTCTCGGTGGTCATGGCATCAATGGCGTTGCGGGTATCCTGCCGCAGGGAGGCAATGCCAGGGCCCACGAACTCCATGACCTTGTTTTTGACGTAGCCGCTCTTGAACAGCTTGCCCACAAGGGCAATGGCTACATCGTGGGGGCCGCAGCCCGCCGGCAGACTGCCGGTCAGGTAGATGGCCACCACGCCCGGGCGGGCAACATCATAGGTGCGGCCCAGCAGCTGCTTTGCCAGCTCGCCGCCGCCTTCACCGATAGCCATGGTGCCCAGTGCGCCGTAGCGGGTGTGGGAGTCCGAGCCAAGGATCATTTTGCCGCAGCCCGCAAAGCGCTCGCGCATATACTGGTGGATGACTGCCATGTGCGGGGGCACAAAGATACCGCCGTACTTTTTGGCGGCGGACAGGCCAAAGCGGTGGTCGTCCTCGTTGATGGTGCCGCCCACAGCGCACAGGCTGTTGTGGCAGTTGGTAAGCACATAAGGAATGGGGAACTTTTCCAGCCCGGAAGCACGGGCGGTCTGGATAATGCCCACAAAGGTGATGTCATGGCTTGCCATGGCATCAAACTTGATCTTCAGGTTCTCGGCATCGCCGCTGGTGTTGTGTGCCTGCATAATATTGTAGGCCATGGTACCGGTCTTAGCCGCGGCAACGGCAGCGGCATCAAAGCCCTTTGCTGCCAGTGCTGCGGGTGCATTGCCATCTGCGGGCACCCACTCTCCGCGCGCATAGTACGCACCGCCGGTGCTGCATTTGATCATATCCAACATCTCGATTCGCCTCTCTTTTTGTATTTTCCCGCCCGCCGCAATTGCGGGCATTGCCCCGGCAGTGCGGCTATTCATCCCGAAAACAGCCGTCCCCTTAGCCTTCACCCCTTGGGGGGAAGGTGGCGCACAGCACCGGATGAGGGGTATTTCTTGGCAACAGCACCCTCATCAGTCGCCTGCGGCGACAGCTTTTCAAAGACTTATAACCCCTGCCCTGTTACGGCAAAAGCCGTATTTAACTTTTATTATAGCATGAAAGGGCGAAAAGAAAAAGCATTTTTTATGAACCCTTACTGCGCCTTTGCGGCGGCTTCCTGCTGCTTTTCCTTTTGCAGTCTGCGGAACACCACAAAATAGGCCGGGATCAGGAAGAAGCAGGCAAAGAGCCATGCCACCGGGCTTGCGATGCAGGCGGCAAAGTAGCCCCACAGCGGCACGAACCAGAAGCCCACCATGGCGCGGGCGATCATTTCAGCCACACCGGCAAACATGGCAAGGCCGGAGTGTCCCAGACCCTGAATGGTGTAGCGGTAGATGATAAGCACTGCCAGCGGGATGTAGAACACACTGTTCCAGAAGATGAAGTCCTGCGCATTGGCCATAATGGCGGTCTCGCCTGCGTCCAGGAACAGGCCGATCAGGGGCTTGTCCAGCACGCGCAGGATGAGGAAGGAGGCCACGCTGTACACGCAGCCGATGCCCAGTGCGGTGTTCACGCCGCGGTTCACGCGGCCCAGATCCTTCGCGCCCATATTCTGGCTGGTGTAGGTGGTCATGGCAGTGCCGATACTCTCCAGCGGCACGCTGAGGAACTGCGCAGCCTTGCCGCCGGCGGTCTGCGCCGCCACGATGTCGCTGCCCAGACCGTTCACCGCGCCCTGCAGCACCACGCTGCCAATGGCGGTAATGCTGCACTGCAGGCCCATGGGGAGGCCCATGGCGCAAAGCTTTGCGCAGTGCGGAGCGCTGATGCGTCCTTCTTCCTTATTCCAGCGCAGTTCCGGGTAGTGGCGCATGATGTAAATAAGGCTGCCGATGCCTGCCACAGCCTGACTGAACACGGTGGCAAAAGCCGCGCCGAACACGCCCATGTTGAACAGGATGATGCAGGCAAGGTCCAGCCCGATGTTCAGCACGCTGGCCACCAGCAGGAAATACAGCGGGCGCTTGCTGTCGCCCAGTGCACGCATCAGGGCGCTGGTCACATTATAAAGCAGCGTGAAGGGGATGCCTGCAAAAATGGTGCGGATATAGATATCCGCAAGGTCGATGATGTCAGCCGGGGTGTTCGTCCACACCAGCACCAGATGGGTCATTGCCACCGTAACGATGGTAAGCACCGTGGCAAAAGCGATGGACAGCCACACGGTATTGGCGGTGTAGCGGCGCATCTCGTGGTGGTCGTGGGCACCGAAGGTCCATGAGATGGGGATGGAAAAGCCGCAGGCAATGCCGTTGACAAAGCCCAGCACCAGATAGTTCAGGCCGCCCACGCTGCCTACCGCCGCCAGCGCTTCCACGCCCACGAACCGCCCCACGATGATGGTATCGGCCAGATTGTAGAACTGCTGGAACAGGCTGCCCAGCATCAGCGGCACAGCAAAGGCAAGCAGCAGCTTCAGCGGGCTGCCCTGCGTCATATCTTTGGTCATGGAAATATACCTCCTGCCCACACAAAAAAGATGGATGTTCGCATTTTTGCCGTGAAAAACGCCCTGCCGGAAAAGCGGCAGGACGTTGATAAAGATTCATGAGTGGTATTATAGCGGAGCAGCGCCGGTTTTACAAGACTTGGTTTGCATCAACATTTCCATTTTTTTGCCCAAAGAATTGGTGATTTTGCTCATTCCGCGTAGTGTGCCAAGAACTGTTTGGTGCGCTGTTCCCGCGGGTGGTCGATCAGCTGCTTTGCAGGGCCTTCCTCCACCACCACGCCGCCGTCCATAAACAGGATGCGGTCGGCCACATCCCGGGCAAAGTGCATCTCGTGGGTCACGATGATCATGGTGGTCTTGCGGTCGGCCAGTTCCCGCAGCACCCGCAGCACCTCGCCGGTCAGTTCCGGGTCAAGGGCGCTGGTGGGCTCGTCGAAGCAGAGGATGTCCGGGTGCAGCGCCAGCGCCCGGGCAATGGCCACCCGCTGCTGCTGCCCGCCGGAAAGCTGGTGCGGGTAGTGGTCTGCCCGCTCCGAAAGCCCCATCTGCGCCAGCAGTTCCCGCGCCTGCTGTTCCAGCTGGGCGTGCATCGCCTTTTTGTTGGCGCGGTAGTCCGGACGCTCCTTTGCCAGCAGCTCCCCTGCCAGCATCACGTTCTGTAAGGCGGTATACTGCGGGAAGAGGTTGAAGTTCTGGAACACCAGCCCGAAGTGCAGTCGCTTTTTGCGGATCTCTCTCTCCCGCTGGGTGGCGGGGTCGGCGGCGTCCCACATGGTCTCGCCGTTCACCCGGATGCAGCCGGTGTCCGGCCGCTCCAGAAAGTTCAGGCAGCGCAGCAGGGTGGTCTTGCCGGAGCCGGACGAGCCGATGATGGCCAGCGCCTCGCCCTGCTCTAAGGTAAGAGAAATGTCCTTTAAGACCTTTGTATCTCCGAAATTTTTGCCAATGCCGGAGGCCTCCAGTAATGCCATATTCTTAAAAACCTCCTCAGCAGCGGAAATAATCCAGTTTCTTTTCAGCCCAGTTGAACAACAGGGTGAGCGCACCTACGAACACAAGGAAGAACAGCGCCGTGGAGAACAGCGGCCAGATCAGACCTTTTGCGCTGTACTCCTTGGCCATCATGATGATCTCCTTGTTGGCAATGGTGTTCGCCAGCGAGGTGTCCTTGACAAGGGTGATGATCTCGTTGCCCATGGGCGGCAGGATGCGCTTGACCACCTGCAAAAGGGTGACCTTAAAAAAGATCTGCGTGCGGGTCATGCCCAGCACCTGCCCGGCCTCGGTCTGCCCTTTAGGCACCGCCTCGATGCCGCCGCGGTAGATCTCGGAAAAATAGCAGGCGTAGTTGATGGCAAAGGCCACCACCGCCGCCACCATGCGTCCGCCGGAGCCGGAGGGCCACGGGTTATTCATGCCCAGCAGACCGGGGCCCAGATAAATGACGATGATCTGCAGCATCAGCGGCGTACCGCGGATGACCCAGACAAAGGTCTTTACCGCACCGGACAGCAGCCTGCACCGGCTCATGGAGCCAAAGGCCACCACCAGCCCCAGCGGCAGCGCAAACAGCAGCGTAAGGGCAAACAACTCACAGTTGAGCAGGAACGCGCCGGAAAGGCGCCCAAGGATCACAGACACAAAAACACACCCATCTATCGTTTTGTTTTACGCACGGCTCAGTCGGCCAGCGCCAGCTCGTACTTCTCGGCCAGTGCCTGCATGGTGCCGTCAGCCTTCATCGCGTCAAAGGCGGCGTCCACTACGGCGGCGGCATCACTGCCCTTGCGGAAGGCCACGCCGTACTCCTCGGCATTCAGCTCGTCCACGATCTTCAGGCTTGCATAGTCGGTGCCTTCCCCGATCATGGCGTTGGCAAGGGTCAGATCCAGCACAGCGGCATCTGCCGTACCGGCAGCCACTTCCATCAGACAGTCGGTCTGCACGCTCTTGGAAACGTAGTCTGCCTTGGCAAGGTTCTCGTCGCCCTGAATGGCAGCCTCACCGGCAGAACCCGCCTCAGCCACCACGGTCTTACCGGCAAGGTCGGCGGTGGAGGTGTAGGCGGTGCTCTCCTTGACCACCACGACCTGTGCGTTCTTGGCGTAGGCCTTGGTGGTGGCGGTGTTGGCCATGATATCCTCGGTCAGGGTCATGCCGTTCCAGATGCAGTCGATGCTCTTGGCGTCCAGCTCCACCACCTTGGTGTCCCAGTTGATCTCTACAAACTCCGGCTCCACACCCAGCTTTGCACACACCGCAGTGGCAAGTTCGGTATCAAAGCCGGTAAAGTTGCCGTCGGCGTCGGTGTAGTTCATGGGCTCGTACACGGTGTAGCCGATGACCATTTTGCCCTTGCCCTTGATGTAGTCCAGATCGCTGCCCGCTGCGGCAGAAGTCGAACTGGCTGCGCTGCCGGAAGCAGACGCCGCCGCAGAGGTGGATGCACTGCCGCCGCAGGCTGCAAGGCTCAGTGCCAGAGCACCGGCCAGAAATGCACTTGCAATACGCTTGAGCTTCATATCTTTTTCCTCCCATGGGGGACGTTCTGCGTCCCGCTTCCCTCTTGATTTACCATTTTACCATGCTAAAGCGGTAAATTGTGATTATAGAATAGCGCGTTTGCCGCCGTTTTGCAAGAGGAAACCTTTATTTTTTGCACAATGCACTGCTTTGCCCCGCCCGTAAGCTCGCTTTTTGTGGGAAAGTGTGCACATACCCCTTCCGGCTTTGCGCCTGAGGGGGTATCCATAAAAAATCCCCCCGCACTTTTTGTGCAGAGGGACATCCTGTTTTTATGATTACTGCTCCGCCATGGCCTTCAGCGCCGCTTTTTGCAGGTCGGTAACTGAGATGGTGCACAGCGCCTTCAGGTCGGCATCCGTGCCGTCTGCGGAGAGCTTGCCGATCTCCACGGCGTTTTTGCCCTTCAGATAGCCGCACCAGCCTGCGCTGTGCTCGTACCATTCCTTGCCTAACGCGCTTGCGCTGCGCATTCCGTAACGGTCGCCCAGCTCGTTTTTGGTGTACACCGGCTCCCGCGGGGCAGACACAGTACCATCCGCGCTGACGGTCAGCTCCGGCTCGGTCATATCGCCGATAGCGCTGGTCACCCGGGCGTTCTCGTCCATGGTCACCACCGCCAGCGTGATCTTAGCCTGCACCTGTGCGTCCTTGTCGTCTGTGCCCGTAAGCCCCTGCGGCATTTCTGCCACCTCTACGCCCAGTTTGACCGTATCGCCCCGGGCAGCACCCAGCACCTGTGCATTCTCGCAGGCGCGGACGACAGCATCCCGGTAACGGTCCACCGCGATGGTGCAGCCGGAGAGAAGGTCTGCCTCCGTGGGCTTGCCGTCCGCATCCGTTTTCAGCTTTTTCACCTCGTCCGGGGTCTTGCCTTTAAGCCAATCGCCAAAGGCATCGGCCTGCTCTGCCCAGCCTTTTTTCAGGCCGGACACCTCTGCCAGCGGGTAGTCTTTCCCCTTCTGGCGCTTGGTACGGGTGTCGGTGGGGGTGGTCACCTTGCCGGTGCCGTCCGCGCTGACTGAAAGCTCCAGCTCATCCAGTGTCACCCCGGCCAGCTTGCCGTCTGCATCCAACAGCACGGCAGCCGCTACGGTGTGGATGTTGCCCGCACGGTCTGTGCCGGTCGTCTCGGTCAGGACCCCCAGCCCGGTGCGCCACGCCGCGCTTTGCGCTGCACTGCTGCCCGCAGAGGTGCTGCCGCTCACAGAACCGGAGCTGCTGCCGGAGTTTCCCCCGCCACAGCCGGTCAATGTCAGTGCTGCCGCCAGCGTGCAGCACAAAAACCAACGCGATGCCTGTTTCATATCGTCACATACGCTCCCTTTCCGTGCCTGCATTGCAGACGCAGGCTTTGGAGCTAGTGTACCCCGCCGCGCGGGTTTTATGAGCAAATGTTTACATCAGCGGACTTAACAGCCGTAGCACGCTGTCCAGCACCGTACCGGCCAGACCGGTGCGGCAGTCCGCGCACTGCACCTCCCGGCACTGGTACAGGGTGCGGCGCACATCGTCCCGCAAAGCCAGCACCTGGCTATTTTGCAGCAGCAGCACCCCGCACTCGAAGTGCAGAAACATACTGCGGTAGTCCATATTGATGCTGCCCACCACCGCCGCGCGGTCATCGCTGACGCAGCACTTGGCGTGGAGGAAGCCCGGGGTATACTCGTAGATGCGCACCCCCGCCCGCAGCAGGGGCAGATAGTACGAGCGGCTCAGCCGGAACACCAGCTTTTTGTCCGGGATGCCCGGCAGCACCAGCCGCACATCCACCCCGCGCTTGGCGGCGTTGCGCAGCGCGTCCAGCATCTCCTCGCCGATGGCAAGGTAAGGCGTATAAAAATAAACGTACTGCTGTGATTGTGCCAGAACATCCAGATAGACCGTTTCTGCCACCGGCTCTTCGTCCAGCGGGCTGTCCGCGTAGGGTTGCACCACCCCATCGCTGGCGGGCAGCACCGCAAACTGCGGACGGAAGGCGCTGTAATCCTGCTCAAAGGGACGGAAGGCGTTCCAGAAATCCAGAAACATCACGGTAAAGTTCCACACCGCAGCGCCCTCGATGCGCAAGCCTGCGTCCTTCCAGTAGCCGAAGCGGGTGATCGCGTTGATATATTCATCGGCCAGATTGATGCCGCCGGTGTAGGCTACTTTGCCGTCTATCACCACGATCTTGCGGTGGTCGCGGTGATTCATCACCAGCGAGAGCAGCGGCACCACCGGGTTAAAGGGGATGCAGCGGATATGCGCCCGCTCCATGCGCACCACAAAGTCCTTGGGCAGGCCCAGCAGACTGCCGAAGTCATCGTAGATCAGCCGCACGTCCACCCCCTGCGCGGCCTTGCGCCGCAGAATATCCTCCACGCCCTGCCACATCTTGCCCTGACTGACGATGAAAAACTCCAGAAAGATGCTTTTTTCCGCTTTTTCAAGGTCGGCCAGCAATGCCGGATACATGGCTTCACCGCAGGAGAAATACCGGGCGGTGGTGTTCTGCCATGCGGGGTAGCAGCCGTATTGGGTCAGGTAACGGCTCACGCCCCGGTTTTCATCGCACAGACCGGCGGTCTGTCCGGGCTGCTGAGCACGGTCTGCCCGGTGCGCCTGCTCCACCGCCTGCATTTTGCTGCGCAGACGGCGGGAGGGCCGCTTGTTGCCAAAGGCCAGATACAGCGCACCGCCCAGCAGCGGCAACAGCCCGATGAGGGCGATCCAGCCCACCTTATAGGCGCTGTTTTCGTCCTTGCGCACCAGATACAGAATGATCAGCAGGCTTAACCCGTTGAGCACCCCGGTGACCCACACCCGCGCCGCGCCGGTGGTGAGGGCGAAGAACACCCACGCCAGCCATGCAAGCTGCAGCGCCACCAGCACCACCGTGACCGTGATGCGGTTGAGGATGCGGTTGAAAAACCTGACGATCGGCAGCCGGAACAGCATACCATCTTCCCCTTTCCCGTGTTTCCTTACCTCTATAATACAGTTAAGTATAACGCGGTTTTTCACCCTTTGCAAGTTTTTGGTGTCGGGTGCACCGGAATTATCCCTCGAAAAAAAAATTCACCGGAGCGTCCGCAGATGCCCCGGTGAATCGAAATCATAGTATCATATTTTCCGCTCAGACGGTGGGTGCTTCGCTGTCCTCGTAGCCCACCATCAGGCCGCCGTACTCCGCGTAGTAGCTGCACAGCGCGCCGCAGCTGCCTACCTCCACCTTGGCCTCCGGGAACACCGCATGGACCATGTGCTTCAGCCGCTCCGCAGCGGCAGCATTGCAGCAGTGGTCGATGTGCACCCGGCCGTTGGTCAGGCCGTGCGCCTTCATTTCCAGCACCATGCGCTCCAGTGCGCCGTGCTCGCCGCGGGTCTTGCAAAGAACCTCCAGATCACCGGCATCGCTGGCCTGCCCGATGACCCGGATGCCCAGCATCCGCGCCACAGCAGCCACAGCGGGCTTCACGCGGCCATTGCGTGCAAGGTTTGCCAGAGATTCCAGCGCAAACAGCAGATGGGTGTGCTCATGGTACGCCCGGATCTCCTCGCACACGGTATCAAAGGGCTTGCCTGCCTTGATCAGCGCCGCCAGACGCTCCACCAGCAGCCGGGACTCCGCACCGGTGGACAGGCTGTCCAGCACAAAGACCCGCGCGCCCTCGTGGCTCTGCTCGTACTCCTCGCCTGCCAGCAGTGCAGCGTTATAGGCACCGGACAGCGTACCGGTAATGGTTACAACATACACCTCGTCTGCGCCCTCGTAGGCAGCCATCCAGTCCGAGATGTTGGGGCAGGAGGTGCTGGTGCGTCCCTTATAGGTGCGCATCATCTCGGCCAGTGCGGGGGCGTCGATCTCTGCGGTGTCCACATACTCCTGCTCGTCGGTCAGGATCTTCAGCGGCACACAGGCAAACCCCACATCGGGGAGCTCGTACACATTTGCAGAGGAATCTACAACGATTTTGCTTTTCATATTTTTCTCCATTTTCAAGCGGCGCACGCCGCAGTCATTCCTTTGTCCGTGACCATCATAGCAGTTTTTCAAAAACCTGTCAACTGTTTTTTTAAATTCTTTTACAAAGTTTTTGCTTCCCGTTGACCAATTTTCCAAAATGCGGTATACTATTTCACAGGCAGATGTGTTTTTGCGGAAAGCAATTGCCCTGCCTTTGCACAAAAACAACGTTCCTGCTTGCAAAAAGTGCAGGAGCATGAACGGAACAAGATACTATGAAAGCTGAAACCAAACTCCGCGTTGCGGCGTGTGCTGCGGGCTTTGCCCTGCCCCGGTACAACGATCTTCCCTCGGTAGGGCTGTATCTGGACCAGACGGTGCAGTTTGTCAACGGCTACTTCCGCAGCTTCTGCGGGGTGGAGCTGACCCCATCTATGGTAAGCAACTACGTCAAAAAAGGGGTGGTGGATCACCCCATCCGCAAAAAATACACCCGGGACCAGATCGCATCCCTGATGTACATTGCAGTCTCCAAGACGGTGCTCTCGATCGAAAACATCGACACCCTGTTCAAAATGCAGCGGGAGCACTGCTCCGCCGGGACAGCCTACGATATCTTCTGCGAGGAGTTAGAGACTAGTCTTTCTGTGGTGTTCGGCGGCAAGGCCACCCAGCCGGAGGCTACGCTCAACGACGAGCGTCTGCTGCTGCGCAGCACCATTTTTGCCGCGGTCAACAAAATGTATCTGGACTGCTGCTTCGATGCTTTGCGGCAGGAGCAGGCTCTGTGGTCGGATATCCTACCGGATCTGGCGTAACAATACAACATCGCTCCGTATAGCAAAAGCCACCCGAAAACTTACGTTTTCAGGTGGCTTTTTTTTACTGGTGGAGGCGATGGGAGTCGAACAATTAAAAACGATTGATTGTCGTCAAAAATGCATCTGGGATGCATGAAAGAGCGAAGGAATAATACGGATTTGTTGGGTTATGCCCAATTCGTTTTTTGACATTTAGAAAAAAGAGTGTTACCAAATGTGTTACCAGAATCACCCTTGAGCCTTCCTGAATGCAGCGGTCGTTGCAGCCGCCAAATCTTCTCGCTGGCCCTGCAATTCATGATGGTACACGCCGGAAGTGTCCATGTTCTTGCTGTGACCAACCAGCATCTTCAGCTGGCTGTCAGTCAGGACGCTTGATTCAACGCTGACAAAGGTGTGCCGTAGCTCGTAAAGTGAGACTTTCGGCTCAAGCCCGTTTGCTTCCTGATACGATTCCCATCGGCGATAGAGCGTATGCTCTGACGGAATCTGAAACAGCGGCGTATTGTATTGTAGCAGTATGCCTTGAGCCTTTAGGAGCTGTACCTGCGCCTCATAGGCATCCCGTGCTTCCTTGCCCATGTCAAAAGAGCGGATGGCGTTTTCATTCTTTCCGGTGGTCTGCTCCCGGTGCACGTTGATGCTGCGCCGAAGGTTGACCGTGTTCCCCTTGATGTCGCCATACCAGAGACCAATCAGCTCCCCGGGGCGCAGGCCGGTCGCAACTGCAAAGCGGTAGGCGTAGATATATTCATCAAATACCAGCTTTCCATAGTAGGTGCGGGTGTCTACGCTAAACAGAACCTTCAGGGCGGTGGGCTGCAAGATCGTGCGTTTCCCCATTCTGGCATTCTTCGGGATAGACAGGTCGGGGTGGAGCGTCGTGTACTTGTTCCTTCGGCACCACTTGACAAAGGCGGTTTCCGCAGCCCGGATCGTCATAAGCGTCTTTCGGCTCAACGGCTGGTTTGAGATGGGCTTGCGCTGGTTCTTTTTCTGTGATCGCTTCCGGAACGAAACGTCAATGGCCTTTTGAAGATCGCCCTCGGTTAACTCGTCAATGCGGATATTCCCACAGGTCGGCAGGATGTAGCAGTCTCCGTAATGCTGGCATTGTGTCACATAGGACGTCCCGCAAGTCAGCTTCAGCTCTTCCACCCACTCTGAATAAAGGGCACTGACTTTCTTTTTTCCGTCTCTGATGCTATCATCAAGCCATGCATCCGCTTTTGCGTTTGCTTCCCGTTGTCCTGTCCGGCCCGGCGTGCTGCTATAAAACCGCTTGCGGGTGCCGTTCTTCTGAACCGCGATGCACCAGCGCTTTTCCTTTTCCACCCAAAATGCCGTGTTGACCCGTTTTTTCATAAAATCCACCTCCATACACAAGAGTACACTGTGCCGCTGCCCTTGGGACGGCGGCGCTTTTTTCTTTGCGCTGGCGGTGCGGTCTCTGGCTGGCGCTTGCCGCACCATTGGCAGAAAGCAGCACCTTCCGGGATCTCTCGTTTGCATCTGATGCACTGCATAACCTTACTCCTTTCGTTGCCCTATATAGCCAAGAGCGCCGTTTTCAGCGGCAGCGCGCCCGGCTTTGTAATGGATCTTCAGATCGTCAATGGGCGGGTGAGGGTCGTCCGGGCATGGGTCAAGCCCTCTGATCTGGGCAAAGGTGTACTGGTCGATGATGGTTCCGCAAACGCTGACGCGATTGTTGAGAGGGCAATGCAGATTTGCGGCTATCTCGGAAATGACCGCCGGGGCGCTGCTGCCATGCTGCCCCTTCAGCACAAAGAGGAGCAGCCGTTTCGTTAGAGGCGGAAGCGCCTGCACAATAGCGCACAGCTCCCTATCTATCTCGTCGTCCTGTTTTTGCTGATCCGGCACCGCATACAAGTCCGGGTGCAACACCTCCATAAAGACCGCAATGGGCGACACCCCGCAGGCTGTACACCAATCCATGATCTCGTCAGCATCCGGGCTGGACTGTCCACGTTCCCAGTTCTGCACCGTGCGCTCGTTCTTCTCTATCAAAATTGCTATTTCGCGCTGGCTCAACCCAGCCGAAACACGCGCCTTTGCCAGAGCAGCACCAATTTTTGCAGCCGTAAAATAACTCATACGCACCCTTCCCCCTCAAATATAATGCGTGAAAAAAACAAAAAATGGCGCAGAAAAAATCTGCGCCATTCGACAAAATTTTCTCTGATTTCATTTTCCACTGGCGAATGGTAGAATTTGGTACATAAGTTGACACAATTACCAAAAATCAGGAGGAAAACGAAATGAAAAACGTTCAAACGTTCGACACAGACCCGGAAATGACCATCATTGACGGAATGCCCGCCAGCGTTCTCACCGGAACAGCCAAAACCCCGCAGCCTTGGGAGGATTGAACTATGAAAAGCAACAAGACCGCCTGTTTCTGCGCCCACATCCGCGCCGCGCTTGCCTGTTACGTTGATATGACCCCGGAGCAGCAAGCCCTTGCCGCCATGTACGCCAACCGCAAGGTCACCGGCCTGCACACCTTGCGCGCCGCAGCGGTAAGCCCCGGCGGGGAGTGCGCCGCCCAGCTGCTCCAAAAAATGCAGCAGCTGGACAACGGCAACCAGTAACAACGCGCATATTTTGCGCAAAGTAAGCGTAAACCGCGCGTTTTTTACTTAAAAGTACGCGTAAATCTCTCGATTCAGCGTAAATGTCAAATTTCATGCGCCTTTTTGCGCAATTAAAATCGATTGACGCATACACCGGATGGTTGTACAATGTGGTTGTAAATAAATTCACAGGTCAAGAAGTTGCGCTTTTTTGGCGTTGTATTCCTCTTCGGTGATGGCACCGAGATCAAGAAGCTGTTTGAATTTCAGCAGCTCATCCGCAACGCTTCCCGACGCACCTGTTGAAGCTGACGCCTTTTGCCTGCCGGAAACGCATTCCTTCAGAAACTCCGTGATGCCGCCTGGATACTTCTGGACAGGCAGAACCTGCTCCCCAAGAGGGAGCGCAAAGCGGATGGAGACGTTTTCCTTGCTGCGCCCCTTCCTTGTCTCGCTTTTGGCAGTAGAAGCGCCAACGATCGCACCAACCGACCCGGCAATGGCAGCGCCTACCACAGCACGTCCAATGCCACCCACGGACTGAGTGACCATTACGTCGTCCGCATCCGACTCATACCCGGAAACTTCATCGAAACCGTAGATCATACGCGGGCCTTTATCCCCGCCACGATGCCCGAAGAAAAAGAGACGGTTGGTTTTGTCAATGGACACGAAAAGAGAATCGCCGTCATAGATGGAACTCGTTTCCTTGAATGTCGCACGGCGCTGTTCCAGCGTCATCCAGTATGCAGCAAGTGCATCTGTCGGCTGCTTAGCTGCACGGAAGCCCAACTTCGAGTAAAAGAAATTGCTGCACCCGGCACAAATCAAGCCGTCAGCGCTCTTTTCGCGGTTGAGTAAACCCATTTTTCCGCCGCAGACAGGACATGTATTTGCCATGATTACACCTCGTTTGCCATTTCTTTTCTTGCTTTTTCAAGTTTTTCATATTCGTTTTGAACGGCTTCTGTAAATCGCTTTCGAAAATAATTTCACTTTTTTGAGATAAATCATTTTTATTTTGACTTTCCTCGACTTGTTTCTTTTTGAAGAAAAAGTCAAAAAGACCCACGCAAAACCACCTCACACATATTTACTATAAGGAGGAACAAAAAATGCAGGACACTTCATTCAGCCCGGACGAAATCAGTCGAATCATTGAAAAGCTAAAGAGTGACCCTGCATTTCGTCAGAAAATCCTCGATATTCTAAACAGCTAAATTACAGCAACTCCCGAATAGCATTCTTTTTCGCTTCTGGGGCTGCAAGGATACGCTTAAAAAGGTCAACATCTTCAGGTGACAAGTCTGCCATATCAAGCTCAATGCCGTCCAAGGCGTTGGGCTTTTCTTTTTGCTCAGGTGCAGCCGGGGCGGTTACAAGGGAAGAATCGTCGGTTTCGCCGTAGAGGTAAGCAGTTGTTGTGCCAAGCTTGTCAGCGCAGTACTTTACGAACTCTCTAGGAGGCTCTTTTCCACGCTTTTCAAATCCACGGATATAATTATCTGCATGACCAGCAGAGAGACACAAGTATTTCCGAGTTGTTCCGTTTTTCTTTAAGAGACTGTCAAGACGGTCATATTGAAAATCGCCCACAAAAAAACCTCCAAGATAGAAAAAAAATCGAAAAACTACCAAAAAAGTATTTACAAACTAGCTAATTGATAGTATACTAATAGTGAGAAAGCAAGTAGCTTACTACTTAAATAATAGCATTAAACTAGTGAAAAATCAACAAGCGAGGTAAAAAACATGAAAGACTTCAACCTGAAAATCTCCGAGATCAAGAAGGCAGAGCGGTTCGCAGCAAAGGAATCTGGCAAGACCTGCTTCCTTGCAGCTATGAGCTATTCCGGTGCTGATGTGTTCGGTTGGCAGGATGTGCTCTGCGAGATGGACAGCGCCGAGAGCGGCGAGTATGTCAGCACCGTTCACCTTTGCGTTTACATGAACGACCGCCGCCGGTCTTATGTGGCCCGCGTAATGCCCACTGTTTGATGACGAAAGGAGCGATGAATGATGAAATGTTATGAAGTTTCGATTGTGTGCGAAGTCAAAGAGTAAGGTAGGACAAGACAATGTTTGAGATCACCGACGCCGAGAAGCTGAGAGATGCTTACACCCTGCTGGCATTCATCCGGGACGACGTTCCCACCACCACCGCCGAACAGAAGTCCGGCTTGGCCGCCTTTATGGTAAGCATCAAGAAGGAGATCCGGGCCTACAACAACCGCCCGGCACCTGACAGACGCATTGTCGAGGAGCACGGCATTGATGGCTACATTGAGCTGGTTCAGCTCCCGAACGAGCTGGACAAGGCCAGCAAGGCCGATGCAGCCGAGTGGTTCCGGGAAAACCGCTACTACGAGTTTTACCCGACGGCCTATGACTGTTCCGGGCAGCGCTTCACAAACTGGTACAAGCTGCACCGCCGCTGTGGACACTGGTTCGCATATCATTCGGTCAGCTTTGACGTTTAATCAAAAAGGAAGCAACAGCATATTGCAAAACGCACGGAATAAAACCGCAACCGGCCTTTATTCCGCCCGAAGAATAACCCGCCTGAAGATGACCTCCGGCACAGGTCGAAACGCCCGAAAGGGCGTCGCGGGAGCCACCGCAAACAATCAATAATCGGAGGTATGAAAAATGTCTGCAAATGTTGAAACGATGTTCTATGTCCGGGAGAAGCCTTGGCACGGTCTGGGAACCATGGTGCAGGAAGCACCCACCAGCGCGGAGGCGCTGAAGCTGGCCGGTCTGGACTGGACTGTCGAGGCCCGCGATATGTGGCTGAACGGCGGCTATGAGCCGATTCCCGGCTACAAGGCAAACGTCCGCAGCTCTGATAACAAGGTTCTGGGCGTGGTCAGCAACAAGTACCGTATCGTCCAGAACGCGGAGGCTTTCGCGTTCACAGATGCGCTGATCGGCGGCGATGTCCACTATGAGACCGCTGGCAGCCTACTGGACGGTAAGAAGATTTGGCTGCTGGCAAAGCTGCCAGATTCCGAAATCTGCGGGGATAAGACCGAAACCTATATGTGCTTCTCCAACACGCATGACGGCTCCGGAGCCGTCCGCGTCTGCATGACCCCGGTTCGCGTGGTCTGCAACAACACGCTGAACCTTGCGCTGGATACCGCGCAGCGAGGATGGAGCGTCCGTCATGTGGGCGATATCAATACCAATCTGGTAGAGGCCCGGCAGTGCTTAGACATGGCCAATAAGTACATGGACGAACTTGCAACCCGCGCCGACCAGATGGCAAACACCACGGTCAGCGATGCACGGCTGCGAGAGGTTCTGGACAGCCTGTTCCCCGAAGCGGACGATATGACTGACCGCCAGAAGCGCCATGTGCAGGACATGAAGGACGGTTACATGGTCTGCATGATGGCTCCTGACCTCGTGAAATTCCGCAATACCGCATGGGGCGCGGTGAACGCAATGAGCGATTTTGTCACCCACAGCGCCCCGCACCGCAACACGAAGGACTATCAGGCGAACAATTGGAACAACGTGATGAACGGCCACTTCCTGATGGATGCCATGTCAAAGGCCGTCACCCGGTAAATATTTGATGGCTGTGCTATCTGGCCTTACGGGCGCTTTGAGGTTTGAAATGACAAGACGTGATGAAATTGACGCAGAGATCAGGAATCAGGCCGTGCACCTGTATCCGCGCTGCGCCGCCCTGTTTGAGCTGCCGACAATGGTTTACTGGCAGATCATGCAGGATAACATCCTTCGGCACAAGCCGTACAGGGTCAGTGAGGAACGCTGCAAGAAGGTCATCTTTGCAATGCCTGAGTTTGACTAAGGAGAAAAACGATGAATGACAAAGAACGTCAGAGCGCAGCTGACATGAAGGAGGCCCGCGCAAAGCTCCTTGAATGCTTCCCCGGCAGCTTTATCAATAGCCGGGATGAGTTTATTGCCCATCCTCGTACAAACCAGTATTTTCTGCTCAACAACTGCAAGACTGTTGAGGACATTGAGGCAAAAGTCCTTGAATGGCTTTCGCGCCCCGCGTTCAAAACGCAGCCATACTCTCAGGAGTGGAGAAACAGGCGGTTTCATGAGTTCATGCTGGTTGGGGTCAATGTTTTTCTGGACACCGATTTTTCGGAGAATGACATGGAGTTGATTTATACCTACATGGGATGTGGCATCAATCACGGTCTGATGCTGGCCTTTATCGACCACGACATGAGCATGAAGTGGCTGAGAGAGCATATCCCAACTGAAAGGACATCAGGCACTAATCTTGAAGATGCTGAAGACGCTTTTGTTATCACCGCATCTTCTACGAAAGAGTGAACAGCAGGCACCGGCTGAAAGGCTGGTGCTTAATTCTTATGTAAATGACTATTAAAAAAGTAGATATTCCCGATAAACTATCAAAAAGATATTTACAAACTAGTGAAATAGTAGTATAATAACTCGTGTAAAGAACACCACAACAAGCAGGAGGAGCAGAAAATGAAATTCTATTATGACGGAGTGCTGATTTGCTCAGCCAAGACCAAAGAGTGCAAGTACGCAGTTGTCTATCCGGACAGCAAGAAAGTATGGGCGATGCATTCCCGGCATTATTCCTTGGCGGCCGCTCAGGAGATGCTCAAAAGGGTAAAGCGTGGAATGTCGTTTTACGACCCAGAAAAGGCCGCATCCATGCGTGTTGTTCCACTTGAAAAATGTGATTAACCCCACCTGATGATGGCCCTGTAGCAAGGGCCGAAACCACCCGGCAGCCAGCCGGGCAAGGTCGTGGGAGCCCCCCACAGAAAGGAGAACCGATATCGTGTCGAAGTATTACACCACCAAAGAAACCGCGAAAGCGCTTGGCGTATGTCAGGCAAGGGTCCTTCAGCTCAGGAAGCAGGGCCTGCTGGACGCTTATTCTCACGGAGAGAAGGGCAGCAAGAGCAAGTTCTACTTCCTCGCTGATGACGTTGAGCACTATAAGCAGAGCCGAGACAACCCGGAGCAGCCGCCGTTACGCAAGGTCAGTACCAAGGAGACCGCCTGATGAACGGGCGCAATAAGTACTGGCGGGAAGCTCGCTGGGACAAGAACCAGCCTGCACGGCTGGCACACATCAAAGAAAAGAGGTCGAAAAGGCATGATGAAGGTCATACAGGGCACCTTCCGGCAGATTCCGTACTGGAAACTTCGGGGCCGGTTCCACAGCTGCGGCTACCGAGATCAGGAAGTCGCTAAGTATATCGGCATTGGCCGGGACACCATGAGCGGCAGGATGCAGGGGCACAATCCGTGGACAAGCGCAGAGATCGCAGCAATGTGTGAACTGCTGGACATCCGACAGGATGAGATCGGGGAACTGTTTTTCCCCTCACTTGAGAAAGGAGAATCCGCATGAAGATCAAATCCACTGTTTTGCACATCCTGGCCGCTGGCTGCGGCTGCCTTGGCCTGCTGTACGGCCTTGGGCTGGAGGGCAGCGCACAGGTGGGCGGCACCATCTCTGACAGCCAGTTTATCACCGCCATGGTGCTGATCCTTGCAGCTCTAGCCCTGATTCGGCTGGGCTTCTCCGCCGAAGCGCGGGAGGAGCAGGAAGCCCGTCGCCGCAAGCGCATCGACCGCCGCCACGCCCGCCCCCAAGAGCCGGCGTACCGGCAGAACCGGAGGGACGCATGAAAAAAAGCCCGCCGGTGCGCCAACACCGACAGGCTGCAAGGGTTGATGGAATTTGAAAGCCCCATCACCCCGATGATATCACAAAATCGGAGGTTTTTACAGATGGAGAATGAATTGACCGTCCGGGTGGAACGCCCGGCAATTCCGGCCATGAGCTGGAACAAGGACGAGGTTGAACAGAACCTTGACGAGATGCTGGCGGCCTACAAAGGCCGGGTCTACACCCCGGAGAGCATCAAGAGCGCAAAGGAGGACAGGGCAAAGGTCAACGGCTGGGATAAGCAGCTTGGAGCTGCTGCCACGGCAGCGAAGAAGCTCTACATGAAGCCGCTGGAAGATTTCCAGCAGAGCATCAAGGAGATGCAGGGCAAATGCAAGGAGATTTCCGGAGCGATTGACGCACAGGTCAAGGCTGTGGAGGCCGCCGAGAAGGAAGAAAAGGCTTCTACCCTGCGCCTGATCTACCGTGACAACATCGGAGAGTTGGAAGCTCTCATTCCGTTTGAACGCCTGTTGGACAACCGCTGGCTGAACAAGACGTTCGCCATTGCGGAAGCAAAAAAGACGCTGTGCAAGGCCATTGAGGGCGTTCGCAGCGACCTCGACTTTATCCGCGAGAACTGCGGAGAGGATGTCGAACCCTGCACCATTGAATACCTACGCAACCTGAGCGTGAACGAGGCCGTCCGCGAGCATACCCGCCGCGAGAAGTCCCGCGCAGCACAGAGGGACGCAGAGGCCGCCAGAGAAGCGGCAGAGCGGGCGCGGATGTCGGCCCCGGTAATTGTTCCCCCGACCGCAGAAGAACGCGAGATGCGGGCGCAAGCCGCCGCAGCAACGCAAGCTGCCGCATTCATCACGCCGGAAGGCCGGTTGGATGTTGAGGCGATGCAGACGATGGCTGACGCGCAGCCCAGCGCACCGGCCCGCAAGAAGTATTATTTCTGGGTCGAGTTCAGCCCGGAAGATATCGAATGGTTCCGAAATGCCGCCAAGGAACGTCAGTTCCGCTTTGGCAGTATCAAATAATTTTCAATTTATGGAGGTCACTAAAATGGGATTCACTTCAAGAACTGGAGCCGCTGCTTCTACTACCGCAACCGTCACGCAGGGCCGTTCTTTTACCACTCAGACGCGGCAGCAGAATGAGACCATGCAGTCTGCTGCATCTTCTACCCCTGTTGAAATTGAGGCGATGGATGGCCAGCGCATGACCATCACCTTCGATGAAGTGCGGAACTTTATCTGCAAGGAAGCTACCATCGCCGAGTGCCGCATTTTCTTGGAAACGTGCAAGCAGTACCACCTCAACCCCTTCACGAAAGAGTGTTACCTCATACACTACGACAACAAGAACGGCGATACCGCCAGCACCATTGTTCTGGGCAAGACCTGTTACATGAAGATGGCAGAGGCACACCCTCAGTATGACGGCTTTGAGGCTGGCATCATTGTGATGGATGCTGAAGCCAGAGAGTTGATTCATCGTGAAGGCTCTATCGTCTATCAGGGCGAAATTCTGGTCGGCGGCTGGGCAAAGACCTACCGCAAAGACCGCTCCCGCCCATTCTACGAGGAAGTGAACTTTAGCGAGTACGACACCAAAAAGTCCCTCTGGGTGACCAAGCCTGCGACTATGATTCGCAAGGTGGCGCTGGTTCACACTCTGCGCGAGGCCTTCCCTGCCACCTTCGGCGGCCTGATTGACGAGAGCGAAGTCCCTGTTGATGCAGAGGCCGATTTCCGGGAGCTGTCTGCCGAGGAAGCGGCCGCCGCTGGCACTGTTCCTCCCCGCCGTCGCATCCAGAAACCCAAGAAGGAAGAACCCGCACCTCTGACCATCGGGGCTGTCGAGAGCGACGAAGATCCGTTTGACGGCGGAGGCGATGTCGAATGATTATTCAGACAAAGACCGGGACGAAGATCACCGGAACCCTCTCTCGCAACCCTAGTCTAAAGGAAACGAAGACCGGAAAGCCGTTCCTCAGCTTGAGCGTCAAGGCTCATAGTACAAAAGATGCCTCCGGCAACCGGAGCAATATGTTTGTCGAGTGCTGTATTTGGAGTGATCTCGACAAATGGGACGGCCTCCTGCAGAAGGGCGATTTTGTCGAGATTTGCGGCGGCGAGCTGAAAAGCAATACCGGCGCGAACGGTACAACCTACTGGAACCTGCATAACGTCGAGGGCGTTGTCGTTGGCGGGCTTGTTGCTGCCCGGTGGGTGCAGATGGCAATCGACATGATGCAGCCGACCGGACAGGCAGGAACCAATGACTTTGCACCGGTGGAGGACGAAACACCCTTTGACCCCGGCGCACAACCGGCGCAAACGGCTTTTCCGGCTGAACAGGTAAAACAACCAGCCTCGGCAGCTTCGCCCGACTACAACGGCGATGACCGCCCGATTTCGGACACAGACGACTTTCCGTTCTGATTCACCGCAGGTAGAAAGGAGGTTAGCAGATGGCGGACGAAGCCGAGAATGCCCGCCCGAAAGGGCTGCTGATACCGTTCGACAAGCTCAAGCTCCTGAGCATTCTGGACGATAAAGCGTTCCGGGAAGTTTTCCTTGCAATGGCTGGTTACGTACAGAGCGGCACAGAGCCAGATTTGTTGGAGCCTATCGAGCAGATAGCCTTTGAATCAATGCGTCCGTTTCTGAAGGAGAACGTCAAGACGTACCAGCGGGCAGTTTTGGCGCACAGAGAAGCAGGACGAAAAGGTGGACGGCCAAAGAAAACCGAAGATAACCAAATGGTTTCTGGCAAAAACCAAATGGAACCAAATGGTTTTTATGAAGAACCAAACGAAACCAATAGCCCCCTAAAGTACAAAGTACAAAGTACAACTGATACTAACGTATCAGATATTACTACTGTTGTTGTTACGCAGAGTTCGGCGGATGTAGACCTTGCAAGGATAGTCCAGCAGTATGAAGCAGTTATTGGAACTTTCCCGCGCTCTGCTCTGGATAAGCTGCAAGGCTGGCGAAAGGTGTTCGGCACAGAGATGATTCTGCTGGCTATCAACAAGGCGGCAGAATCCGGGAAGCGCTCATGGAACTATATCAACGGAATCTTGTCGAACTGGCAGCATAGCGGAGTACATACGCCCGGAGATGCAGCCGCGAGCGACGAGAGCCACAAGAGACCGACCGGAAGAGGCAGCAGCCCCCGGCAGCCCGCAGAAAGCACGAGAGACCAGCTTGCCCGGGTGCTGGGCAACATGGACAAAGAAAGGGGTTTTGACACATGACCAAGGAAGAAGCGGCGGAGCTGATCTTGATGAACGCAACGCTGTACAAGCTGGGAACCAAGCCGCTGACCGACGACGAGATGAAAACCACCATTGACGTGTGGACGTATCAGTTCCGGGATTATCCCGGCGAAGTGGTGAAGCGGGCGTTTCTGGCCGCGAATCGCGTCTGCGTCTATCCCATCACGGTGGCCGATATCTACAAGCAGCTTTCCCAGTGCATCGACCCGGAAGCAGAGTGGGGCGCGCTGGCCGATGCAGCCCGCAAGGCACAGAAATACATGAGCTGGAAAAGATTCCCGATGGTGATCGACATTGACGAGAAAGGCGGGCCTATCCGCAGCGATGGCACGGAAGAGCTGAAAGCGCTGTACGACAACCTTCCCCCGGCGGCCAAGACCTACGCCGGGAGCGTGGGCGGCCTGAAGGAGCTGTCCATGACCCCGGACTTGACGTACCGGCGCGTCGAGTTCCTGAAGCAGTCGCGGGAGGACATTACGACAACGCCGAGGGAAGCCGCCCGGCTGAGAGCCGGGGACACCCCGGCCAAACTGGAGGCTGCCCATGAGTGATGTCAAGAAACCCATCCGGCTGGTCGATGTTGGCGAGCTGGAAGCTGACCTGAAGAAGGACCTCGCCGAAGAAGAGGCCAAAGGGAAGGCTGCGGACGTCCTGTATTGCGAGAGCATCAGCGATGCGCTGAGCGACCTGAGCAATCTGCCTACCATTGACCCGGAGAGCCTGAGGGAAACTGCATATTGGAAACCTTCAGTCGGAGAATGGCTCCATGTCGATGATAACGGCAATGTCTGGTCTGAGCCTGCTGTGGAGTGCTCCAAGTGCGAAGCCATCATCTCCAAGAGCGACCACGACAGCTACGTCTGGAAATACTGCCCGGTGTGCGGGTCGAAGATGACGGAGGCAGACGATGGCTGAATATATCGAGCGGGGGCCGCTGCTGGAGGCGTTCAAGGCGAAGTGCTGCGAGGACTGCCCCGGCGGGTATGACCGCGCAAAGTGCAAGAGCTGGTGCGATGCAGCGGACGAGATTGCACTGGTAGAAGATGCCCCGGCAGTCGTCCCGGATGCCCAGCGCTGGCGCGACCCTGAAACCGACCCGCCCAAGGTCGAAACCGAAGTGCTAATTTTGTACCGCAATGAAATTGACGGATACGAGATTACGACAGCGCACTATGAAGACGGGAGCGTTTTTTTACAAGATAGCGTATGGTATTGGGAAGATCTTCCCGATTGGGGGACATACGACGAGGAGCGGGACGACTACAAAATCCCGAAAGGCTGGTGGGAATACCGCCACTTCAACCCGGATGACGTTTACAATAACCGTGTAGATTCTCCCGTGGTTGGGTGGATGCCTTTGCCGCCGAAGGAGATTACAAAATGAGCGAAAAACGTATGGTCTACGCGGAGGACTTGATCCAGAGAATCCGCGACCTAGCCCCGGAAATCCTGGGCGGCTGGTATAACCCAGACATGGAGAACGAGTTAGAACAGCTTGTTTGCATTGTTGAAAGCACTCCGACGGCAGCAGATACGGACGTCCCGCGCTGGCGCAAGACCGCAGAAGAGCCGCCGACTGAGGATGATGCAAACGAGGACGGCTGCGTCCTGAGCATCAACATGAACCTCGGCGGCATGAACACGACAGATTGGCCGTGGAACTTGGTGGCGGCTTTCCAGGATTGCCTTCCGGTCTGGATGCCGCTGCCCAAGAAGCCGCGCTAAAAAGAAGCTATGGGAGATGAACACGCAAAATGACATACAAGGAGTTTTTGGAGCGCAAAATCGACATCGCGCCCATGTCTGGCATTGAGATCGACCCGTCCGAGGTCAACCCTGCGCTGAAAGGCCACCAGCGCGTCAGTGTCCTGTGGGCACTGCGTGGTGGCCGCCGTGGTATCTTTGCCCGGTTTGGTCTGGGAAAGACCGCCATGCAGCTCGAATGGTGCCGCATCCTGCAGAAGCATGAGGGCGGACAGGTGCTCATCGTGATGCCCCTGAATGTGCTGCCTGAGTTCAAGGCAGATGCTGTGAATCTGCTGGGGATGGCCGAACCTCCCTACTGCCGCACAATGGCAGAGGTTGAGGCCAGTGGCGCACCCATTGTCCTGACGAACTATGAGCGCGTCCGGGACGGCGATATTGACCCGCACCGCTTTACCGCTGTTTCTCTGGATGAGGCGGCCACCTTGCGCAGCTTCGGCAGCAAAACGTACCAGAGCTTTATGCTGAAGTTCAAGGGGGTCAAGTATAAGTTGACCAATACGGCAACGCCTTCCCCGAACCGGTATAAAGAGCTGATTCACTATGCAGGCTTTTTGGAGGTTATGGACACCGGGCAGGCCCTTACCCGTTTTTTCAAGAGGGATTCCACCAAGGCGAACAACCTGACCCTGTACCCGGGCCGCGAGCGGGAGTTCTGGATTTGGTGCGCCAGCTGGGGGCTTTTCCTTCAGAAGCCGTCCGACCTCGGATTCTCGGATGATGGTTACGCCCTGCCGCCGCTGGACATCCGGTATCACAAGCTGACCAGCCTTGACCGGCCCGCTGAATTTGAAGCCGACGGTCAGATGAAGCTCGGCCACGATGCCGCGATGGGCTTGCAGGATGCAGCCAAGGAGAAGCGGGATAGCATTGACATCCGTGCTGCTGAGGTGGCCCGTATCATTGCCGAAGCTCCTGCCGATGAGCATTTCGTGGTCTGGCACGACCTCGAAGATGAGCGCAAGGCTCTCAAAAAGGCTGTGCCTGAGATGGTGGACATCTACGGAAGCATGGAGCTGGAGGCCCGCGAGCAGCGCGTCATGGATTTTGCGCAGGGCCGTACCCGTATCTTTGGCACGAAAAAGAGCCTGTCAGGCTCTGGATGCAATTTCCAGAGATTCTGTCACAGGGCAATTTTCATGGGGGTGGACTACGGGTTTAATGACTTCATCCAAGCCATTCACCGCATTTACCGCTTCCTCCAGAAGTCACCGTGCGTGATTGACATCCTGTACATGGACACCGAAACGGAGGTGCTGCTGGCCCTCCAGCGGAAGTGGAGACAGTACGATGAACTGAGTGAGCAGATGGAGGAAATCATCAAAGAATACGGTCTCGGCAGCCTTGCGCTTGAGACCCTCAAGAGAACGATAGGATGTGAGAGAGTGGAAGTCAAGGGAAACAATTACACGGCCATCAACAACGACTGTGTGGAGGAGGTCCGGAACTGGCCCACGGACAGTATCGACCTGTATGTGACCAGTATTCCGTTCGGCAACCATTACGAGTATTCACCCTCGTACAATGACTTCGGCCATAACCCGGATGATGCAGAGTTCTTCCGTCAGATGGACTATCTGACCCCGGAGCTGCTGCGCACCCTGAAGCCGGGTCGCGTGGCTGCAATCCATGTGAAAGATCGCGTGGAGTTCGCCAACGTCACCGGCCTTGCAGCGCCGACCATTGAGCCGTTTCACGCGGACTGTATCGCTCATTTCCGGAAGCATGGGTTCGCCTATTTCGGAATGATTACGGTTGTCACGGACGTTGTCCGGGAGAATAACCAGACCTACCGTCTGGGATGGACGGAGCAGTGCAAGGACGGCACGAAGATGGGTGTTGGCTGCCCGGAATACATTCTGCTGTTCCGCAAGCTGCCTACCGATTGCAGCCGTGGATATGCCGATATGCCGGTGAAGAAGTCCAAAGAGGAATACACCCGCGCCCAGTGGCAGATTGACGCTCACGCATTCTGGCGCAGCAGCGGCGACCGGCCTTTCACCCGCGAGGAGCTGGAAAAAATCCCGACCTCCAAGCTGCAAAACGTATACCGCAAGTTCAGCCGGAACAGCGTCTACTCCTACAAGGAACACGTCAAGCTCGCGGAAAGTCTGGACAAGGATGGCCGCCTGCCGAGCACATTCATGGTGGTTGCGCCGGGTTCATGGGACATGACGGTGTGGGACGATATCAACCGGATGCGCACCCTCAACACCACCCAGAGCCAGCGGCGGCAGAACCTTCACGTCTGCCCCCTTCAGATCGACATCGTGCAGCGCCTGATTGAGCGGTACAGCAATGAGGGCGAGCTGGTTGCTGACCCCTTTGCAGGGCTGTTCACCGTGCCGTATGAGGCCGTGAAGATGAACCGCAAGGGCAAGGGCGTGGAGCTGAACCCGGATTATTTCCGTGACGGCGTGGGCTATCTGGAATCTGCAGATGCGGAAAAGGATGCACCCACCCTGTTTGACCTGTTGGAGAACGGAGCCTGAACATGAGCAATGACAACATGAGCCGGAACGCCGAGCACTATGCAGACCCGACACCCGCAGCAGCCATGAAGAACATTCGTAAGGATGAGCGTCAAAAGGATGCTGCAACAATGCTGCAAATCAGCATTCTCGTGCCCCTGCTGCGTCAGGTGGCAGACATTGCAGGATTTGAGATTCTGGGCCGCATCCCGCTGAGGGACAAGGCCACCGGGAAGGAGTATCGGTAAAATGACGCAGAGAGAGATTCAGGAAGACCTCATTCGCACCGTTCGCGATATGCTGCTCACCTCCTGCGAGAAGATGGGCGCTCAGAGCATCGAACATTGCTGGACGCGGCACGATGGCACGGAGGTAAAGCTGACCCTTGCCATTCACCCGGCTGGTGAGAAGGAAGAAAAGCCGGAGGATGAGCTGTACACCTATGCGAGAGCTGCTGTCAAGAAATTCGGCATGAACAAGCAGGTCGATATGGCTATCGAGGAGATGTCCGAGCTTACCAAAGCACTGCTCAAGCACCGCCGGGCATCGGATTGCGCGACTACTGTAAAGAGCGTCGACAACATCCGTGAAGAGATGGAAGATGTCAGAATAATGCTGGCCCAGCTCGACTGCATCTATAGCCGTAGTCCTCAGTGGGCCGAAAAGAAGCTGGCCCACCTCAAGGAGCTGGTCAAGAACGAGGAAGGTGATGGAGATGTCTGAGCATTTCAAAATTGATTGTAACCTCGTGGAGGACCGGAAAGCGCTAGTCGTCGTCCTGTCGATGAACGGCTACACCGTCCGCATGGGCAAAGAGAAGCGCAACGGCAAATCCACTTTGACCTATTTCGTGGAGTATTGGAGGGCTGACGATGAAGGGTAACGCAGCGGCCAGCGCCCGCCGCAGCTACATGGGCGCACGGAGCCGCGCAGAAGGCGCAGGTTTTGAGGCCATCATCAGTTCCGCTTGCGACTACTACCGCGCAATCGGGCGAGCCGACATCAAGAAAACCCCGGAGCCGATGAAGCCCCTCAGCGGCGCAGATCGTTCCGGTAGATTCCTTGCCTGCTACACCAAGCAGGCCCAGCCGGACTACAAGGGCGTTCTCTCAGGCGGCAGAGCTGTCGTTTTCGAGGCGAAACACACCGATACCGGGCGTTTGATGCACAACCGCGTATCATCCGCGCAAGCCGCCTGTTTGCGCCGGATATCGCAGCTGGGCGGTATCGCGTTCGTTCTGTGCTCGTTCAATGGCCGGGAGTTCTACCGCATTCCGTGGCCGATCTGGGAAGACATGAAGGACGTGTTTGGCCGGAAGTACATCACCCCGGCGGATTTGGCAGAGTACCGTATCCGCGTTGCGGTGCCCGGAGTGTTGCTATTTTTGGAGGGAGTAAAGGAGAAAAAAGATGATCTTCACATGTGCACCTGAAAATGAGCGAGACGGTGTAGACTACCGCGATGTCAAGGCATGGTTTCAACAATGCAGGGACTACAAGACAGACGTGGATAGGCAACTTGAACGTATTCATAGGATCTATGGCAGCGCTACAAAGATTACGCAGAACCTTTCCGGTATGCCTACTGCGTCAGGAAACGGAGACAAAATCAGTAATGCTGTTGTTGATATCGTTGAGGAACAGACGCAATACATGGAGATGTTGAAGCGGCTATCAGCGTTGCAGAACGAAGCAACAAAGCGGGCATATTGCCTTGTCGTTGCTACAGATTGCGCAAATGCGATCGTTGATTTTTACGTTAATGGAAAAACGCAGGATCAAATTGCCGATGAAACCGGGGTTTCCGGTGTTGATATCGTTCGGAAGCGCATCAATCGTGGATGTAAGGCTCTTGCTGAAATATGGACAGACTTCGACACGCAGTGATTTTGTACAATATGCACTGTAAAAGAAATACATTTTTGTAATGCCCCGGCACTCCCGAAACTGGGAGCGATAGAGTAAAATCTATACAAGCGCAACCGCGCAAAGCGGAACGGCGCTTGAAAGCCTGCCGACCCCGTAGGCAGAAGTGGACACATGGCCTCATAAACCACCGGGAGCTGACCGCGTTACCCATGCGCGGCACATTCCTTTCTTTTTCTCTCTCACAGGCATCCTCCTAGACTTTCTGTCACCCCCTACAGGGAGTGCTGATAGAAACAACACGCATTTCAGACGGAGGCCCTGGAACGCCAAAAGCGGGTTATGACGTTGGTCCCGCTGGTGTGTGTGTCCATTCCCCAAGCTGCGCCCGACCACCGCAGCGCGGGGATATTATATGCCGTTGTAGCTCAACGCAGAGCGCCGCCTAGCTAAGGCGGGTCACATTGACGATACGCGGGAGATGTTCCCCTCGGCCCTGTCCACCGAGAGCGCAACACTCTTGCAGGTGCCGGTTCAAATCCGGCCAACGGCTCTATATGCTGCCCTAGCGCAATTTGGAGCGCGTTCATGTGTGTAGACATGGAAGGTTCGATTCCGAAAGGCAGGACCGAAAAAACAGAGGGCTGCCCCCATCGTGGGGCGACCCTCTGTTTCGTTTTACCCGCAAGAAAGGAGGACAAGGACAGAATGATTACGAAAGAATTGCTGAAGCTGCCGGTGTCGGAGTTGGTTCCCTATGAGAACAACCCTCGCGTCATCTCACCGGAAGCCGTGAACGCCTGCGCGGAAAGTATGCGCCAATGCACCGCGCTGGACCCCATCGAGGTGGACGAGAATAACGTCATCCTCAGCGGACACACCCGCCGCCTCGCTCTGATGCAGCTCCATGTGGACACCGCTGACGTGGTGCGCTACACCGGTCTGACCGAAGAGCAGAAGCAGAAATACCGCATCCTCGCAAACAAAACCGGTGAAATGACCGGCTGGGACTTTTCCAAGCTGGAACAGGAACTTGCCGAGGTTAATTTCGGAGATTTCGACTTCAACTTCGACAGCGAGGCACCGGACGATATCTTTGACGATTCGACCGACCTTCGCAGCGAGTATGACGAGCCGCACGATGACAAGCTGATCTGCCCCTGCTGCGGACACATCGACCTGAAAGCCAAGTTCAAAAAATTTGAAGGAGTCGCTGGAGATGAACAAAACGGTGAGGGTTGAAAATATTCCTCAGTGCTTTGGAAAACAACACCGCTCGTCTGGATGAACTGGGGTCGATGCACTACAACCTGATGTCCTACTACTACATCCCGAAGAACCCCAAAAAAGCACAGGGCATCATCGCGCAGAGCGAACGAATCATGATTGATTCCGGCGCGCACACCTTCCAGAAGGGCAAGACAAAACTCAACTGGGAAGACTACACGGAATCCTATGCGCGTTTCATCCGGGAAAACGACTGCGACAAGATAGTGGGCTATTTCGAGATGGACGTGGACAAGGTGATAGGGCTTGAGCGCGTCATAAAGCTGCGCAGACGGCTTGAGCAAGAAACGGACAAGATTATTCCCGTCTGGCACAAAGGGCGCGGAATAGAAAACTTCTACCGGATGTGCGAAGAGTACAGCGGCAGGGTCATTGCTATCACCGGGTTTAAGAACGAGGACATCAAAGACCACCAATACGCACAATTCCTGAAGATAGCATGGCAGCATAACTGCCGCGTTCATTGTCTGGGCATGACCCGGCAAGATGTGCTGAAGAAAGTTCCCTTTGACTATGTGGACAGTTCTTCGTGGACACAGGGCGTTCTATATGGCCGTTTGGGAGGCCGAAAGCTGAAAAATGAAGATACCGCCGAGAAGCGCACTATCATGCGGCAACGGCAGTGGGAAGCTGCATACAAGGAGGCAATGAAGATGCAGGAATACTATGAAAACTACTGGTTCACTACGACCGCCAGACTGAAAAAATCTCTGGGGTACTGATTATGCACAGTAATATGAAGTCCCTCGCTTATGCCGCCATGACTGCGGCCATTTATTACGTTCTCTGCGTGGCAATCGCCCCGCTGAGTTATGGGCAGGTACAGTGCCGCATTTCGGAGGTTATCCTGCTGTTCTGTATGCACAACACTTTCGCAGTCTATGGCTATACCCTCGGCTGCACACTGGCAAACTTGACCTCTCCGCTGGGCATTCTGGACGTGATTGTCGGCTCCCTTGCAAACCTCATTGTTGGCACATTTGCCCGCAGGAGCGGCAAGGTCGTCCCGACTATCCTGTTCGGCACCGTGTTCAATGGCATCGTGGTCGGCGCAGAACTGTCCATCGTGTACGGCTCTCCGTTCCTGCTGAACGCTGTGTGCGTCGCAGCTGGCGAGGGCATTTCTCTTCTGCTTGGCGCTGTGCTGTATAAGCTGATGGGCAAGCGCGTCGAAAGCATCTGGAGGTGAGTTCCGATTGGCCGCAAAGGTAAGTATGAGCAGTGGCTAGAGCCTGAAGGGCTGACGCTGCTTCGAGGTTGGGCTAGAGACGGCCTCAAAGACAAGCAGATTGCCGAAAATATAGGCTGCTCAGTATCGACTCTCTGCGAATGGAAAAACAAATTTCCCGAATTTTCGGAAGCGCTAAAAAAGGGCAAGGACGTCGCGGACTACATCGTGGAGAATGAGCTATTCGAAAGCTGCAAGACCCGCACCGTGACCGTCAAGAAGCCATTCAAGCTGAAAACAGTCAAAGTAGACGGGAAAAAGAGGCTGGAAGAAGAGCGCATTGAATATGCGGAAGAGCAGGTCGTTGTACCGGCCAATGTGACGGCCCAAATCTTCTACCTGAAGAACCGGCGGCCTGACAAGTGGGCAGGTGTGCCAGAAGGAACGAGAGTAGAAGAGCATGACGATGATGGCCTGCTTGATGCCCTGAACGCTGCCGCGGACCTCGGCCCGCCGGATGACGTAGAGATGCTGCCAGAGGAAGAGGACGACAATGCGGAAAAGTAACGGTTTTCGCTGGAAAGCCCTCAGCCAGCGGCAAAAGCAGATCTTGAGCTGGTGGGCACCGCAGAGCGCATACAGCGGTTACAACGGCATTATTGCCGATGGCGCTATCCGCTCGGGCAAGACCTTTGCCATGGGCTTTTCTTTTGTCCAGTGGGCTATGACCTGCTACAGCGGCCAGCAGTTTGCCATGTGCGGAAAGACCATCGCCAGCTTCCGGCGCAACGTGCTGGGCACACTCAAGCAGCAGCTTGCAGCCCGTGGCTACAACGTCAAGGAGCATCGGGCAGAAAACTGCATGACCGTCAGCAAGGGCGGCAGAACCAACGAGTTTTACTTTTTCGGCGGCAAGGACGAGAGCAGCCAAGACCTGATCCAGGGCATCACACTGGCCGGGGCATTCTTTGACGAAGTGGCCCTGATGCCGCAAAGCTTCGTCAATCAGGCCACGGCCCGATGCTCTGTCACCGGGTCAAAGTTTTGGTTCAACTGCAACCCGGGCAGCCCACAGCACTGGTTCTATCTAGAGTGGGTGCGGAAATGCCGCTCCCGCAAGATGATGTATCTCCACTTTACGATGGACGACAACCTGTCGCTTTCAGAGGACATCAAGGCCAGATACCGCAGCCAGTACAGCGGCGTTTTCTATCAGCGCTACATTCTGGGACTGTGGACGGTGGCTGAGGGCCTTGTATATGACATGTTCGACCGAAAAAAGCACGTCATTGACGTACTGCCGGAGCTTTCGCCAAAGAGCGCCTATGTGGCGTGCGACTTTGGCACCCAGAACGCAACGGTTTTTTTGCTGTTCCAGAAGCAGGCAGATGCAGACTGCTGGATCGTCACCCGGGAGTATTACTACAGCGGGCGAGAGCAGAAGCGGCAAAAGACCGTGGGAGAGTACGTCACAGACCTCAAGGCGTGGCTGAACGGGATCAAGCCGGAAAGGGTCATCGTTGACCCCTCTGCCCTGCCCCTGATTACAGAACTGCGCAAGAACGGCTTTACCCAGACCCCCGCAAATAACGACGTCCTGAGCGGCATTCTGGACGTGCAGACCATGCTGCAGACCGGGCGGCTGAAGATCTACAAAGACTGCAAGCACACGCTGGAAGAGTTCGGCGTGTACGCTTGGGATCCAGACAAAGACGACACCGTGCTGAAGGTAAACGACCACTGCATGGACGCTATCCGCTATTTCGTGCGCACAAAGCGCCTTGTAAAACTGAGGAATTGATTTTGAGCACTGTATATACATTCCAGACCTTTCAGCAGGCGCAAGCCGCCGGGGAACAGCCTGATTTCATCCGGCGGTTCGTGCAGCAGCACTGTGCTTCCAGACCGTACAAGATGGCGCTGGACGCCGACCTGTACGATGCCCAGAAAAACCCGGGAGCTGAACGTTTCGCACGGACTTACGCTTTGATGCTGAAACGCCTGTCCAAAAACACCAAGCCGGACACCCCACACCCCGATATGGTCAAGAGCAATCTTTTCCGGCGGCTCAACAAGCAGCGGGCGACCTACTCCCTCGGCAACGGCGTAGTCTTTGCGGACGATGGCGTGGACAAGGAAAGGCTGGGGCAGAACTTCGATGAGCAGATCCAGAAGGCCGGCTATTTCGCCCTGATTCACGGTGAGAGCTTCGGATTCTGGAACAACGACCATCTGGTGGTTTTCAAGCTGACCGAGTTTGCTCCCCTGTACGATGAAAAGACAGGCCTTTTGCAGGCAGGCGTGCGCTTCTGGCGGCTGAACCCGGACACGGATATGCACTACATCCTGTACGAGCTGGACGGCTTCACTGAGTACACAGAAAGCAAAATCGGCAATGTGATGCAGGAGACAACGCCGAAGCAGGCATACAAGAGCGTGATCATCACCACACCCGGCGGCGGGCTGGAAAGCGTAGAAGGAGAAAACTACAGTGCTCTTCCCATTGTGCCGCTGTGGGGCTCAGACCTGCACCAGAGCACCCTTGTGGGGCTGAAAGCCTACATTGACAACACCGATCTGGTGATGTCTGGCTTCTGCAATGACCTGCAGGACTGCGCGCAGATCTATTGGCTGTGCGAGAACTTCAACGGAATGACCGATGATGAACTCGTGGAGTACCTCACCAAGCTAAATCTGTACCACATTGCAGGTGCAGACACCAGCGAGGGCGGCAAGATCACCCCCTACACCACCGAGATTCCTGTGAATGCCCGGCATACTCTTTTGGAGCTGCTACACACCCGGGTATATGAGGACTTTGGCGGTCTGGATGTGCACTGTGTCAGTGCGGACAGCACCAACGACCATCTGGACGCAGCCTATGAGCCGCTGAACCAGAACGCGGACGACTTCGAGGCTCAGATCAAGCCGTTCATCCGGCAGATCTGCGCACTGGCTGGCTTTGACAATGCTATGCCTACATTCAACCGCAGCAAGATCACCAACACAGCTGAGCAGGTCGAAATGGTGATTTCTGAGGCGCCGATCATCGGGAAGGACATGGCCATTGACCTGCTGCCAAACCTGACCCCGGAGCAGAAGGAGCAGGCAAAGGCCACGCTGATGGCAGAGAGCGCAACGCGGGAGACTACAGACGAGGACGAGGAGGACAACGACAATGGCTGAAAACATCATCGGCAAGTTTGTCATTGAACTGGACGAAAACGACCGTAAGCTTTTGGAACGGTTCGTAGACGCGGCTGAACTGATGCTGCCCGCAAACACTTCGGCATCTACCGTTAAAATCGACAAAAACTCATTGCTGAAGATCCTGAACAGATATGACAACAGACCTTGACCGCATCTCCACCCGGCAGCTGAACAGGCTGCGCCGCCGCATTTTGCGGGTATACGGCACCGCCCGCCGGGAAATGACCGAGCAGCTGACCGAGTTCCTTGCTAAATATAAGCAACTGGACGAGCACAAGCGGCAGCAGCTGGAAGCTGGAGAAATAACCGAGAGCGACTACCGCACATGGCTGCGCAATCAGGTGTTTCAATCCGAACTGATGCACCAGAAGCTGGACAGCATCACCCAGACGTGCACCACAGCCCAGCAGACAGCGTACAAGCTGGCGCGTGATGAACAGTATGATATCTTTGCCCTTGGCGCAAACTGGGCGTTCTACGAACTGGAACAGACCGCAGGCGTGGCGTTCGGTCTGACCTTGTACAACACCGAGGCGGTCAAGCGCCTGCTGGTGGAAAACCCCAAGCTTGTGCCCAACAAGCGCATCAAGAGCGAGAGCAACAAGACCTACGACGCCCGGGTGTTCAACCGGTACGTCATGCAGGGCATCATTCAGGGCAAAAGCGTTCATGACATTGCAGTGCAGGCCGTGAAAGGCATGGCAGACACCGAGGTTCACTGGGCGATGAACAACGCTATCACAGCCCTTACAGGCGCACAGAACGCAGGGACGATGCAGCAGCTGCGCAACGCTCAGGCGCTTGGCATTGAGGTGCAAAAACGATGGAACAGCAATCTGGACTACCGAACCCGCGAGATGCACCGGCTGCTGGATCAGGAGACCGCCGACCTTGACGAGCCGTTCAAAGTGCAGGGCTACGAGATCATGTACCCCGGAGACCCCAACGCCGCCCCAGAGATGGTCTATCACTGCCGGTGCAAATTAACCAGCGCGTTAGTCAAGTACCCGAGACAGACCGCAGCCCGGCGGGATAACGTCACAAAAGCTGCCACATCTGACATGACCTATACCGAGTGGTACAAGGCAAAGGGAGGCACAGAAGCAGAACAGATGTGGCGGGCAGAGGAGCGCAAGAGAAAGAAGGAATGAACCGTGATTCTGCCAATGGAAAACACCGAGAGGATGATATTTCCGGGTGTTGGCAAGTACGGCATCCCTGAAATCAAGCCAGAAACGGACATCCGCATTGACAAGCTGGAATGGATCCCGGTCAATTATGCGCTGACAGCCAAAGACAAGGCCACAAAAGGCGTGCACTTTTACAAGGACGATTACCAGTTTGAACGGTTTTGGAACAACCCGGACAAGTATATTCCTCTGCTGCAGCAGTTTGGGGCTGTGTGCTCCCCGGACTTTTCTCTTTATAGCGATATGCCACTCGCGGTGCAGCTTTTTATGCACTACAAAAAGCACTGGTTGGCTGCTTACTGGCAAATGCACGGGATCCATGTAATTCCAACGCTCTGTTGGTGCGGCGAGCAAAGTTATGACTGGTGTTTTGACGGAGAACCGGCAAACAGCATTGTGAGCATTTCCAGCCACGGAACACAGTCCGACCCATACGAAGCAGAATGCTTTGCCAAGCACTGCCGCGTGGCGCTGGAAGTGCTGCAACCGAGCGGCATCTTGTGGTATGGCAAATGCCCTGATGAATTTGACTGGAACGTTACCAAAATCAAACCATTTCAATACGAAAGGAGGCACTACCGTGAGTAAAAGAGGTTCAGGCAGTTCCGCGAGAGCGGGCGGAGGGAACGCCAACGAACACGAGTTTGAATCTTTTGTAAATGGCAAATGGGTCACCGATTACAGCAAAATTGCGGCAGAAGAGGCAAAGAGAGCCGCCGTTGTTGTGGACAGTTCGAGATACAAGAAAACGCATAACGATGTTGTGTCTTTTGTGAAAGAGCAAGTTGGCGTTGATCTCAACAAATATCGAAGTGGCGATGGTTCTTCTCCATCACATACTACATATTGGGACAAGAGCGGCCCGAAAGTTGCTTTTGATCTAAAGGGCATGACTTCAAGTGACCGCACAAAGTTGATGCAGCTGGCACAAAAGCCGTTTGGCGTAACGGTTGAACAGGGCGGCGCATGGATTGGCTTTGTTTCGAGGAAAAGGAAGAAAAAGTGAGCCATGAACTTTAACTACGACATCAAATTCACCGACAACACCCCGCAGCTGCATGAAGCGCTGGAAGCATGGGTGGAGCGTGTGCTTACCATCTGGGGCATGAAGGTGCAGGACTACGCCCAGCTGCTTGTACCCACCGGCACGGAGGACAGCACCGGCATAGAGGGCTATGTTGGCGGTGCGCTGAAAGCATCCCTTACATACGTTGTCTCTACCGCAAAAAAGACCGTGACCGTCGGCTCAAACCTGTTTTACAGCGTATATGTGGAGCTGGGCACCGGTATTTTTGCCGAGAAGGGCAACGGACGCAAAACACCGTGGGTATGGAAGGACTTCAACGGCAAATGGCACTTTACCCGGGGCATGGCTCCCCGACCCTTCCTGCGCCCGGCGGTAGAAGATCATATCAAAGAACTGCAAGAGATTGCGGTGGAAGAAGCGAACAAGGAGGCGTAATTCATGGATTTGGAGAAAATGTTCAAAACACCAAAAGAAAAGTTCCTGCCCGATGATGTGAAAACTGCGCACTGCGAGGCAGAAGACCTTTTCCTTGAACTTGCAACGCAGCTTGACGCGCTTCCTGAAAGCCGAGAAAAAAGTCTGTGCATGACAAAATTACAGGAAGCGAAGTTTTGGGCGGTCGAATGTATCACCAAAGTTGCACGCAAAAACTAAATACTCAGCGGTTGGCGCACAGCGTCAGCCGCTTTTTTATGCCGTTTTCGCACAACTGGCAGTGCTCCCGGCTCATAACCGGGTAGTTGCAGGTTCGACCCCTGCAAGCGGCACCACACCGGCAGCACGTCCGGAAAAATAACCTGATTGCCAAGCATGGCAGCCCAAGCAAGGGCAGAAAGGACACACACATGGCACTCAAAAGAGCAGATATCCGCAAGATTCTGGAAAACGCCGAAACCTCCAACGATGACAAGGCAAAAGCCATTCTGGACGCCTTGCACGAGGAGACCGATGCCCTCCGGGACGAACTGGATACCGAGAAAAACGCCCGCATTGCAGCGGAAAAGGAGCGGGACACAGCCAACAGCGGTAAGCAGACCGCCGAAAAGGCTCTGACCGACTACAAGACCCAGCAGACCGCAAAGGAATCCAGAGCCGCAAAGGAATCCAAGTTTCGGGAGCAGCTCAAGGCCGCAGGCGTGCTGGAAAAGTACTTTGACCGCATCGTGCGCTTGTCTGGCGAGGACATCGACAAGATGGAACTGGACAGCAAGGGCAATGTGAAGAACGCGGACAAGCTGGCTGAGAGCCTGAAAACCGATTGGAGCGACTATGTGGGCAGCACCTCCACCAAGGGCGCACCGGTGGACAACCCGCCCGCAAACACCGGATCCAAAATGACCAAAGACCAAATTTTTGCAATCAAGGACGCTGGCGAACGTCAGGCGGCGATTGCAGCAAATGCCGACCTGTTCACAGGCGGCGGAAAGGAATAATCTATGGCAGCAAAAGAAAATCTGATTACCACCACCGAGATCACCGTCAACCCCCGCGAGATCGATTTCGTGACCCGCTTTCAGCGCAACTGGGATCATCTGCGGGAGATCATGGGCATCATGCGCCCCATCCGTATGCAGCCCGGCACTGTGCTGAAAAGCAAGTACGCACAAGGCACCCTGCAGAGCGGCACCGTGGCAGAGGGCGAGGAGATTCCCTACAGCCAGTACACCGTCAAGGAGAAGGACTACGGTAAGATCACCATCGAAAAGTACGCCAAGGCAGTCTCTCTGGAGACTATCCAGAATTACGGCTACGAGGTTGCCGTGCAGAAGACCGATGACGAGTTTCTGTACGATCTGACCGCAAAGGTGACCGACAAGTTCTACAAGTACCTGAACACCGGCAGCCTGAAGGGTACGCCCAAGACCTTCCAGATGGCTCTGGCGATGGCAAAGGGCAGCGTGGAGAACAAGTTCAAGAATATGCACCGCACCGTCACCGGCGTTGTGGGCTTTGCAAACGTTCTGGACGTGGCCGAGTATCTGGGCACCGCAAACATCACCATCCAGAACCAGTACGGCTTCCAGTACATCAAGGACTTCATGGGCTACAACACCATCTTCCTGCTGTCCGATGGCGAGATCGCAAAGGGCAAGGTCATTGCCACCCCTGTTGACAACATCGTGATGTACTACGTCGACCCCTCCGACAGCGACTACGCAAAGGCTGGTCTGGTGTACACCACCGCAGGCGAGGCCAGCAACCTGATCGGCTTCCACACTCAGGGCAACTACACCACCGCAGTGTCCGAAAGCTTTGCCATCACCGGCGTGACCCTGTTTGCCGAGTATCTGGACGGCATCTCTGTCCAGACCATCACCCCGGGCGAATCGGTCTAATCTACAAAGGAGGTAACCCCGCATGACTGTACCAGAACTGTGCGTGTACACGCGAAACTTCTTTGACCGGTACGATGACCCCACCGCCGGGGAATTTACCTTCACGGCAGATACTGTCCCCGCCGGGGTATCCGTCGGGCAGTATTTCCTTGTGTGCGGGTCTATCTTTAACGACGGCGTGCACAAGGCGGGAGACGGAGACCTTACCCCGGAAACCTTCACCGGCACGGTGCAGCCCATGCGCGTCCCTCCTGATTTTGTGGCGCTTGCCCAGAAGATCACCGACTACGATGCAGCCACACCCGGCGGCGGGCGCTATGTTTCCCAGTCCTTCAACGGATGGAGCGGCACCATGGCCACCGGCACGGATGGCTTGCCCGCAGACGGCTGCACCCACTACCGCCGGGAGATCAACCAATGGAGGAAACTGTAATGCCTGTAAACGATTTCACGAAGTTCACCGTGATGGAGAACTTCACCAAAAAGTTCTGTTTCATGGAGAAGAAGCTGGTCTCTGATGGGCTTTTTGGCTCTACCACCACATGGGAAGACGGCATGGAGTTCCTCGCCATTGAGCGCCACGACCAGACCATTGAAGCACAGCAGGCAGAACAGCAGGGCACAGCATCCACCTACTCCCTCTATGTGGATAAAGGAATCAAACTGTCCCCATTCGACCGCATCAAGCGGCTGGATGATGGGCAAACCTTTGAGGTCACCACCGCAAGCGGGGACAAGATATCTCCCGCCGAAAGCCAGATGAATCTTGCCGTTGTGCAGTGCAAAAAGGTGGTGCTTTCCTGATGGGCGCAGCAGAAGCCATTACAAAGGCGCTGAACAGTTTTTTTACGCTGTTCAATGTTCCTGTATACCCGGAGGATTTCGTGCCGCAGGGCGCTTCCATGCCCTATATCACGGTGCTGCCAGTCATCCCAAAAGGTTTTGACGAGAGCAGCACCTTCCACGCGCGGCTGTGGTATCCGGTAGACGGTGGCAAGCTGCCCATCATCCGCAAAACAGATGAGATGCGCGCCGCCCTTGGGGATGGGCTTACCATCGAGTGCGAGGGCGGCGCAATTCTTTTATGCGTAGGCAATCCGTGGGCGCAGTCTATGGACAACCCGCCGGAAAAATACCTGTGCACATACCTTACATTTGACGTCACATCCTTTGTGGTGTGAGAAAGGATAACGCATGAACAAAATGTATCACGCCATTTCGGCAGATGCTTTCAAAAAGCTTCAGTTTCAGGCTGGCGCACTGCTCAAGACGTTCGACCCGGCGGGCGCCACCCCCATTGCAGCGGAGGATATGATCTGCCTGACTTCCGGCGGCATCACCGTCAGCTGCAAGCCCAACACCATTGATCTGGGCGATGGTCTGGACGAAGTGCCCGAGAACACCTATCAGCTCAAGCACATTACCAGCTGGGATTGCGGGATGTCTACCACCTGCATGACCGTGAGCGCCGATACCATTAAGCTGGAGTTGGGCGCTGCAGACGTGGAAACCAACAAGATCACCGTCCGCGAGGACTACAAAAACGAGGACTTCCAGGATATCTGGTGGCATGGCAATCTGATCGGCGGCGGCTATGCTGCGGTCAAGCTGATGAAGGCCGTAAGCGATGGCGGTCTGGAACTGAAAACCACCAAGGACGGCAAGGGCAACATCAACCTGAGCCTGAAGGGACACTACGACATGACCGACACCAGCAAGGTGCCTATGGAGTTCTACGTCAAGGAGGCAGAATAAATGATCCTTACCATCAATCTTGACCCCGTGGAAGCACTGCCCAAGCTGTACGACGCGGTGGACGGCATCACCCGAATGATCATGGACGCAAAGGACAACGTGGACAACCCGGAGACCAAAGCCGCCCGGGAGACCATCGTTGCCAACGCCATGAAGCTGCTGGGTGCAAAGCCTGCCGAAACCGCAGAGGGCAAGAAAAAGCTGACCCCGCGCGAGTTTGCGCTGGCTGCGCTGGACTTTATTAAGCCCCTGATGAAGCTTGACCCGCAGCGCACCATGAACGCCCTGCACCAGTTATACACGCTAGAAAAGGGCGAGAAGGACACCCTGCCAAAGGCGTTCACCGCGCTTACCAAGTCCGTGATGCAGGAGGATGTGCAGGATTTTTTGTCATCGCTGGCCGACTTGAACGGCCTGAGTTTTGGCACTACCTCTGCCGCGCCGACCTCCAGCATCTCCGCGCCTACGGAATAAAGTATTTCGTCTGGTTCGTCATCAGCGAGATGCGCGAACGCCACCGCACAAAGGCATACCAGCTGTACACGGCTGATATGCTTTTTCTTTGCGCTGTATCGCTGGGTCAGCAGGTGGAGCAGTCCTTCAGCGAGATCATGGCAGAGTACGACAAGCCGCTATCCCAGCGCCGACACGAGACCACGCTGGAAGAAGCGCAGGCGTGTTGGGAAAAAACGCTTGCAGACAGTAAAAAAGCCGCAGAGCAGAACGGAGGTGGTGAGACCTGAATATTTTCAATTTGATGGCCACTTTGGGGCTTGATACCTCTGAGTATGAGCAGGGCATCGAGCAGGCCAGAAAAGAGACGCAAAGCGCCGCAAACTCGCTGAACCGCAGCGCAAACACCGCCGGGAGCGGCGTTTCTGGCATGGCAAGCCAGTTTGCAGCAGCCAGCGCAAAAGCGACTGTCCTTGCAAATATGCTTACCTCGCTTGGGACAAAAGCGGTAGGCCTTGCAAAGGGCTTTGTGGAGATGGGCATTTCTTATAACGCCCAGATAGAGAAGTACACCACCGGCTTTACCAATATGTTGGGCAGCGCACAGGCCGCACAGGAAGCCATGCAGGCCATTCAGGAGGACGCAGCCCGCACCCCGTTTGACGTGGCATCACTGACGCAGGCAAACCAGCTGCTCATCAGTGCGGGCGAAAACGCAGAGTATTCCCGCAAGGTTATCAACGCACTTGGTGATGCAGTTTCTGCCACAGGCGGCGGCAGCGCCGAACTATCCCGCATGGCTGCAAACCTGCAGCAGATCGCAAACGTGGGCAAAGCTGCAGCGATAGACATCAAGCAGTTTGCCTATGCGGGCATCAATATCTATCAGATTTTGGCAGACTACACCGGCAAATCGGTGCAGGAAGTCCAGAATATGACCATTAGTTACGACCTTCTTTCGCAGGCGCTCATAGCAGCCAGCGAGGAGGGCGGGCGTTACTATAACGCCATGGACACCCAGAGCCAGACCATGAACGGGCGTATATCCACCCTGAAGGATAACGTCAGCCAGCTGTCTGGACTTATGACCGGCGACCTTTCCTCCGGCATCGGCGTTGTGATAGGCCACATGAACGACATGGTTGTCGCAGCGCAGGAAGCCTACAAGGAAGACGGCTGGAAGGGTCTCGGAAACGCAATACTTGAACTGGATAATCCCATCAGTGCCATCATCAAAAAGTTTGGGCAGCTTGGCAGCGCGGCCGTTAGTGCACTGGATAAGGCAAGCTACTATCTGAACAAGGCACTGGGCAAAAATGCTTATGCGGGGTACGACAGCTACGAGGACTACAAGTCAGACCAGCAAAAGCAAAGCAACAGGAACCGGCTGCGGCAGAACGCTCTTTCCGGCAAAAGCGTAAGCAACAAAAGCTGGTCTGAGCGACAAGCAGAAGCAGCGGCCGCGAGCGGCGGCAGCTCCATCGTCACAAGTCCTTCCAGTTCCTCCGGCAAGAGCACCGGCACAAAATCCAAGACTGAAACCGTCATTGCGTCCGTGTCGCATACCGCGACCACCACCGCACAGAACGCGCTGGGCGCTGTGACTACAAGCGTTGAGACCCTGCAGGAGAAGGTAAAGGACGCAGCGGGCAACATCAAAGACCGCGTGACAGAGACAACCACCGAGACCGGGAAAGAAATGGTCAACGGCGTCTCCACCACCTACAAAAAGGTGACTAAAATCGTGGACGGCGTGGTGCAGAAGGAAACCAAGGTCTATGACGATATGTCCAAGACCCTGCTTGGCACCCTGACAATCATTGCAGAAAAGACCTTTAATGGCATCACCACCACCACGCAGCAGGCCGTGGAAACCTACGCGGACGGAAGCCAGCACATCAAAACCACTTCCACCGAGACCGGCGAGCGCATTGTGGACGGCGTGCGGCAGACCTACACCAAGGTCATCAGCTACATTGACGGCGTGCAGGACAAGGTAACAGAGACCGCGCAGAACATTGAAAAGAGCATCAAGGCGACCCAAAAGCGCATTGAAGAGAACCTGAGCAAAGCGCAGAAGCAGTTTAACAGCGGTATCTTCAAGCTTGGCAAGAACCTTTATACCGACCTGAAGAATCAGGACTGGGCGGCGCTTGGGCTGGATATTGTCAATGTGATGTGGGGTGAGGTATCACAGAAGCAGCGCGAAGTCCTGTCCGACTGGGCAAACAAGGCGCTGGACGCCATCAACGAGGCGTATTCCGGCGGCGGTCTAAGTGAAGCATTCAAAGCCTTTAAGCAGATCATGTCCAACGGCATCCAAGCAGATGCAGACGGCGTTACAACGAGCGTTAAGAGCTTGAGCAAAGTGTTTCAGGATCTGGGCATCAACGTTTCCGATGTCGGCAGCAAGATCATGGGTGTGCTGGACACCATTGGCTCGGGCATGGGCAGCTTTGCCCTCAACGCGGGCACGGATATCGCAAACGTTGCCGCGGGCATGGGCAGCCTTGGCACCATCGCCGAGGGTGCAGGCGGGATGCTGGCAAAGGTAGGCAGCCTGATCATGGCAAACCCGGAAGCTGCAGCCATCGTGGCCATTGTGGCGGGCGTTGCGGCGCTGGGCGCTGCACTGTTTGCAAAGTTTGGCAAGAGCAGCGGCGGGCAAGCTGTGAGCCACTACGAAAGCCCCTTTGCCGGGCATGACGTGTATGACAGCCTGACCGAGTTTTCCACTCGGGCAGCCATGCAGCACCGCTACATGGAAAAGACCACCGGCACGGATGCACAGCTGGGCATCCTGCAGCAGATCCGCGATATGCTGGACGAGCACCTGCCGGACATCGGCACCGGGCAGCTGGTCATGGACGGCGAGAAGGTGGCCGATATGCTCACCCCGCGCCTTGCTACCAACATGGACACCAGCATGGGCGTGTACACCCTGCGGGCAGAAAGGGGTGTTTAAATGGCAATTCACAGCGCAAAGCTGGGCAACTACGACACCCTTGCAACGTGGGGACTGTACATGAAGGTAGGCAGCCCGAACATCGGCGAGCCTGAACCGGACGAGACCCTTGTGCAGGTCACCGGCTCTGACACGTTGCTCAACCTTACCACCTCGCTGGACGGCAAGGTGCATTACAAAAAACGCACTATTACCATGGAGTTGCGGTGCACCGCACCGAAAAAGCTGTGGAAGGTACTGCAAAGCCGTCTGCACAATGCCCTTGAAGGCAAGTGGCTGCAATGCGTGTTTGACGATGACCCCTCTTGGTACTGGGAAGGGCTCTGGCACGTCAAATTCGTGCCGGGGCGGCTTTCCGCTACGGTCACCATCACCGGCACCTGCAACCCGTATAAGTACAACGTCTACGACGGTACACAGGACATCCGGTGGGATGACATCAACTTTGAAACGGACATCCTGCGGGACTACCGCAGCATTGCGCTGTCAGCCGATACGCCGGTGGACGTGGTCATCTACGGAGCACCGCACACCGCTGCGGTCTACTTCCAGCGCAGCGAAAGCAAGGCAAATGTGTCGTTGCAGGTCAACAAGGCCTATGCGGGCAGCCTTGCAAAAACGACCGAGTGGCAGTATCTGGAGGGGCTGGATATCCCGGACGGCGAAAACGTCACCCTGACCTTTACCGCCACCGCTGCGAGCAGCATCACCATCAAATATTTGGGAGCAAGTCTATGAGCTACAAGATATACGCAGGCACGCAGGACGATGTGGACAGCTGGGAAAACCGGGTATGCATCTATGCGACCGGCTCTGCTCTGGAGACCACGAAGCTGATCAGCCCCACTCTGACCCGGGAGTTCGGCAAGGCGGGAAGTCTGGAATTTACCATCCCGCTGGGCAACGTGGCGCACAACGCTCTGCAAAAGCTGAAAACAGTGGTATCCGTGGAACAGGACGGCAAAGAGATCTGGCAAGGCCGGGTCATGAACCACGAACAGGACTTTTTGCTGCGGCAAAAGGTGTGCTGCGAGGGCGAGCTTGCCTACCTCAACGATACAGATGTACCGCCCTACACCGCCAAGGACGTGACCATCCGGCAGTTTCTGGACTTCCTCTGTAAGAATCACACCAGTCTGACCGACAGCTATAAAAGCTTCCGTATCGGAAAGGTGACGGTGGAGGAGCAAAAACGATATGTCCCTGTGGCCGAAAAGTGCTACATGAAACTGGACTATGCAGCCAGCAGCCCGGATGCGGACGGAGACTACCTCCAGGAATGGGGGCTGTACTCCAAAAGCGGCGGTCGACTCATCGAAAACTTCTCCACGGTCTACTCCGACTACGAGGAAGTGCAGACCCCGCCGGAAAAGAGCTGGAAGCTGAACGAGATCAAGACCGGAGCAAACTATCTGATCTGGCGCACAGGAGACAACCAGTTTACACTCCGCCGGAACGCGATCTCTCAGGGCAGCAAGACCTATGATGCAGAGCAGACCATTGTTACCCCGTCCATCACTACGCCAATAAAAACCTATAATTTTGATGGCACCATTAAAGTGACCAAAAAGGACACCGAATCCACAACGTACAGCATCAAAACGGAAAAAGACGGCACGGTCAACGTGTACGTCAACGGGGAAAAGTCCGCAGACTACACCACGCAGCTTGTGGAGGAGCTGCACGAGTTCGGCGACGGCAAGAACTACGGCAAAACGTGGGACATCCTGCAAAGCGAGCTTGTGGACGTGTACGGCGGCTATCTGGTAACCCGGCACGAAACAATTCCTTACCCCATGTTCCCCGGTCTGTACAAGAGAGCACGCTATCTGGACTATGTACAAGACGCGACCGAGCGCAACGTGCAGGGCATTACCTTTGGCACGAACCTGCTTGACCTGACCAGCTATGTCAAGGCCGAGGATATCGTCACCCGAGTGATCGCCATCGGCAAGAAAAAAAGCGGCTGGTTTTTGTGGGAGACCACCAACACCCTGACCGCCACCGCCAACGATGAAACCGCCCAGAAGCTGTACGGACTTATCACCCGGTATCTGGTGCTGGACGGCACGTCAAACACCCAGCAGTCCCTTCAGGACGACGCTGACATGGAACTTGGCAAGCATCTGCGCCTTGCAGATGGCATCACAGTAAAAGCCGTAGACCTGAAGGACGCTGGCGTGGACGTGGACAGGATCGCTTTTGGCAAGCTGACCCACATTATTTCCGCGCCACATGGCATTGATGTGTGGATCAACTGCAACAAGCTCGTAGAGCCGCTGGACAAGCCCGCAAAGAAGGAGTTTACCTTCGGCAAAAAGTTTTCCAGTATATCCGACCTGCAGGCGCTCAGCGCCCGCAAAGCAACCACCGCGTATGACCTGAGCCGCACGCTCAAGGGGTACGCATCTGATGTGCAGTCTTATGCGCTGCAAACGATGGAGGCGGACGATGAAACCGTTTAAAGAAGTAATTGATGGCATCCGCAAAGCCGTCATGGCATCCGAGGTGCGCGAGGATATCGCCCAGATGGGCGAGTATGTGGAGCAGTTTGCAAATACGGCAGGCGAAAACATCAAGAAAGCCATCGACCCCACCCTCTCCCTCTCCGGCAAGGCTGCGGATGCAAAGGCGACTGGTGATGCAGTTGGTGCTGCTGAAAAAGATATAGGTGATTTATCAAATGCGTTAAAAATTGTAGCACCTATTGTTAGAAATGGCTCACTCGGAAATACCGGAAACGCAAATGCTGTTAGCATGAAATATTCTATCTCATGGGGGAAAATCAAACGAGCAGTTGTTACGATGGTATCTCCTCCAAAGAATTGCACAAAGTACAAATGGATATACAGAACATATAGTGAAGGAAACGTTGATACTCAATCAGCATCAAGAATCATTGAGTTAGACCCCTATTTATTTACAACTGAAAACCATGTTATTATCGAAAACTGGGCAGACAAAGCATTTGGCGTGGGTGTATTATGTTATGATTCTCAAGACGTCCCTATCCCGTTGAGAATAAATAGCGTTGGTTCTGATTGTTTCAAAATTGAGTTAGTCGGTGAAGAACCAACAACGCTTGTACCATCTGTGCTAAACGGCTCCTTGGGGAATTCAAATAACGAGTTTTATGTCAGAGTTGGTGAAGTTATTCCCATCCCAAAGGATTTTGCATATATTCAATTTGATTTTGACGATTATGGTTTGGGGTTGGATTTTACTTTTAGTCTTTGGACATATAATGAAACTGGCGTTCTGGGAACAAAATATAGTTCTAGGATTCAAGAAATCAGTGATTTGAGTAAAAACTATGTCAGCAAATCGCAGATTAGTGCAGAAGCTAAAAGCTACTGTATTGCCGTAACTGCAACTCGTAACGGAGAAAGGTATGCACTACGGAGTGAAAATATATTTGATTTTATTAGAATCAAATATATTTTGTATCCAGAGTTGGAAATCGCGGAAGTAAACACTAGAATTAGCACTGCTGAAAAAGATATAGGTGATTTATCAAATGCGTTAGAGACAGATATCACACAGATAAAGAAAAAATTGGCACAATCGAGGTTTGGAGATTGCGTATCATTGCTGCATTTTAGCGATATTCATGCAGACCGAAGCGCCTTAAAGAAAATCTCGGAAGCTATTGATAACTATAATGGTAATATTGACGGTTCTATTTGTACCGGAGATATAGTCGCTAATAGTTATGGTTCCATATCAAGTTGGTGGAATAGCAAAATAATGACCTGTATTGGAAATCACGATAGTGCTTCGTATTCAAGCGGTACTTATGATTGGACGTATTTACCTATGAGCGAAAGGTCTGCATTGTACATTGAACCTTTTGAAGCGTTTTGGGGTGTCAACCACGAACAGGGAACTTCTTACTATTATAAGGATTTTACTAACAAGAAGGTGCGTCTAATAGTAATTGATACTATGCTTTATATGAGTGATTCAACCTCTAGTGAAGCGTCAGCTCAAACGGTCTGGCTACAAACACTTTTGAATACCGCTAAAGAAAATGGCTACCACGTAATTATTGCTACACACGCTCCAAATGGTTTGGCTAAATCTATGGAATGTAGTTTTAGCAAATATCACACAAGCGAAAGAGTTATGCCGATAGAAAAAGATTGCACTCTGCCAAACTCGATAGTTGATACAGTTAAGACTGCAATTGACGGTGGATTGCACTTCGTTGGCTATATATGCGGTCATACTCATCAAGACGATATTTGGGTCTGTGCTGGTGACAGCAGGCAACTTATGTACTGTATTGCAACGTCCAATGTGGAGAACATTAACCAATGGAAAAATACAGACCTTTGGCACGGCGAAAACTGCAATGCGTATAATTTGGTAACTATCAACACCTCCACAAAAACACTGTGTCTTATTCGTGGTGGTGGAGCAAATGCTGATAAATTCGTGCGCGAAAGAAAGATGATTTGTTTTGATTATGCAAATGCAAAACTAATTAGATAAAAAAAGGAAGCTTTAGCTGACAATTCGTTTACTCACACAAAATAGAAAGGACTGATAACAATGCTCCCTATCATGGACGTTTCCCGTTGGCAAGGGCGCATCGACTGGGATAAGGTCAAGGCAAGCGGGCTTGTCTCCGGCGTGATGCTGCGTGCATTGGGCAACAGTGCCGAGGACAAGCCCAGCAAGCCTTACATTGACCCCACCTTTGAGCGCAACTACGCTGAGTGCCAGCGGCTTGGCATCCCGGTGGGCGTGTACTATTACTGCAAGGCAGTCAACACGGCAGAAGCAGACGCAGAGCTTGCCCTGCTGCGCAAGGTGCTGACCGGCAAGACGGTGCAGCTGCCGGTGGCGGTGGACATTGAGGACACCTATGTGCAGGCACCGCTCGACAAGCAGACCCTGACGGACATTGCGGCGCACGCTCTGGCTGCTATCGAGCAGATGGGCTTTTACGCCATGCTATACACCGGGCTGTACTTTGGGCAGACGAACCTTTACATGGGCGGCGCTGCGCTGAAAAAGTACGATGTGTGGCTTGCGCGATACCCAAAGGACAAGACCAAAACGAAGCCGGAGGATAAGCCCAAGACCGATTTTGCCTTTGGGATGTGGCAGTACACCAGCACCGTACGCGTGCCGGGCGTAAGCGGCAACGTGGACTTGAGCCACGCGTACAAAAACTACGCAAAAATCATTGCAAAGAAGGGCCTGACCCGTCTCCGGGAGGGCGCATGAGCGAAAAAGAAGCTTTGCTGTGGGTGCTGGGCATCTTGGGTAGCCTGTGCGCCGCTGCTATTACGATTGATAAGGTACTGGAAATCATTCATAAATACATCAAGAAGGCACAGGAGCCGGACAACGCGCAGAACAAGCGGCTAGATGAGCTGGACAAGCGCGTCGGCACATTGGAACAGGGGCAGCTCCAGCACACACAGGCTCTTGCAAGAGACCTCCGGCGATTTGACGGCATTGACGAAGAAATGCGCCTTGTCCTTGTTGGCGTGCAAAACCTTTTGGATGCGCAACTATCCGGCAACAACCGGGAAGGTATGCAAAAAAGCAAGACCGACATTAACAATTACCTGCTGAAAGGAGTAACCAATCATGGAAGCAATCCTTAACACCATTCTTACCCCGCTGCCCGCATGGCTGGCGCTGCTGCTCATGCTTGGCGGGTTCGTTTTCTACGCCCTTGGCGGCATCCGTCTGGGCTACGGCGCAGCGGTCAAGACGCTGGTGCTTGACCTCATCGACCAGGCAGAGCGCGAGATTCAGGGCACCAAGCGCGGCGCAGAGCGCAAGGCGTGGTGCGTCAAGATGATGCGCCACTATCTGGACAACAGCAAATGGGGCAAGCTGGTCTCGTGGGCTATCACCGAAGAAACCATGAGAAAGGTGATTCAGTTTTTCTTTGACCGCGCAAGGGCAGCCCTGCAAAAGCAGTAAGGAGGATATCATGGCAAGCACTACATACGAGCATTTTGTTGACGTCAACAAAATGTACGCCGCACAAGAGCAATTTCGGCACGTCACGAAAATGGTGACAAAACGTCACCGTTTTGCCGTTCTTGTCGATATGGTGCGCAACGCCGGACAGCTGCCGCAGCCCTTCTGGCTCGGTGCTGCCCGTGGCGGCGGCTCGTGTAGTGCTGCCCGCTGCGCTGCAAGAACTTGACCGACAGCAGATGACTGCCGCCATCAAAAACGCACCGCTTGGGAGGGTAGACCGTAAGATAGCCTTACTGCGGTACGTTGAGCGGCTTTCGCTGCCGGACATTGCAGCGCAGACACATTACAGCCGGACGGCGATAGGCTATCGGCTGAAAAGCATTGAAAAAATGCTGAGTGTGTGATATCATAATTTTAATTGGGTGCGATTTCTCACGAAACGCATTGAAGCGGCAGGCTTTCGGGTCTGCCGCTTTTCTTTTTGCACGAATTGTGGTATAATATCCATGCAAAGTAGTCTCAAATTGCACTGAACAAAGGACAAGCCTTTCAGGGGCGGCTACCTGTGGCAGCCCTGATTATCGGTGACGATGCCAACCGGATGGTGTGCAAGCCGACTTTTGCGTGATACAGTCTCCCGCCCGCCTACTTACAGTGCGTACCATGCGGGAGACGCCTTTAGACTTGAAAGGCTACAGCCTTTGTAGAGAGCAGCATTGCCTGTGGGCGGTTCCGCTCTTGATTTTACAAAAAAAACTCCCCTGCTTTGCCGAAGCCCTGCGTGCCACGCGGGGTACTTTGTAGGTAAAGCGGGGGATTTTGTCTTATTCGCACTATTTTTGTCGAAAGACTTGCCTTGCAAGCAAAAACGTGATATTTTAGTATTGCACTTCAAAGTGTGCGTTTTTAATAGTTAAGCGCTCATGCGGATTTTTCCGTGTGGGCGCTTTTCTTTTTTGTCTTTCGTTGTACTTTCGTTGTCTCTCGTTTTCTCCCGGTGCGGTACACTGGGAGCAATAGGAGGGAGACGCTCATGTGGCACAAATTTAACCCAAACCAGCACGGCAGCAGCGTCGGAGACTGTGCAGTGCGAGCCGTTGCAGCTGCCACCGGGCAAAGCTGGGAGCAGGCGTATGTAGGGCTTGCCATAATGGGCTACGCGTTGGGCGATATGCCAAGCGCTAACCGCACATGGGGTGCGTACCTTCAAAAGCAAGGATTCAAGCGCAGGCTTGTCGATGCGGACTGCTCCACCTGCTACACCGTGGAGGATTTTGCAAGGGAGTGCCCGCGCGGGGTCTACGTTCTGGGCTGCTCCGGTCACGTTCTGGCTGTGGTCAACGGCGAGTGGTGGGACAGCTGGGACAGCGGCAGGGAGTGCCCGATCTACTACTGGTATAAGGAGGACTAAGCAATGCCATACATTCCATACGGATACCAGCCCGGCTATTATGGGCAGGCAATGCCGGATCAGCTTGCACAGCTGCGGCAGAACGCTTATCAGCAGCCTATGATGGGGCAAGCGGCGCAGCAGACGCAGGGCACACCGTCCATCATTTGGGTGCAAGGCGAGGAGGGCGCAAAAGCATACATGGTTGCCGCAGGAAACAGCGTGCTCCTGATGGACAGCGAAAACAGCGCGTTTTATATCAAAAGCACCGATGCAAGCGGTATGCCGCTTCCCCTCCGGGTGTTTGACTACAAGGAGCGCACCACAGCCGCAAAAACGCCGCCACAAACGGCGCAGCAGCCCGGCGTGGAGTTTGTCACCCGGGCAGAGTTTGATGCTCTGGCAGCCCGCTGCGCGGCGCTTGAGAAGCAAGAGCCTGCAAAGCCTGAAACGGAGGTCAAATAATTATGTCGAATCCTCTTTTTAACGCACTGGGCGGCGGTATGCCCGCCATGCCAAACCCGATGGGGCAGTTCAGCCAGATGATGCAGCAGTTCCGGCAGTTCCGCACAAACTTTCAGGGAGACCCGAAAGCAGAGGTGCAAAAGCTGTTGCAATCTGGCAAAATGTCGCAAAACCAGCTCAACCAGCTGCAGGCGATGGCAAAGCAATTCCAGCAGTTTCTTCGTTAAGTCGTAACCGTGGCCACGGTTCAAGCATAAAAACACTTCAAAACACACGAAAGGAGTACAAAAATGTCTCTTTCTTCCGATTCTGCGGTTCTGACCATGCCGGTTCAGCCTGCAAATACCTGTTCTAATGGTGGTTTTGGCTGGGGTGACGGCGGCTTGCTCTGGATCATCATCTTGTTCCTGTTCGCCTTCTGCGGCGGCTGGGGCGGCAACTGGGGCGGCAATGGCAACACCGGTGCCGGTGTTGTGGACGGCTACGTCCTGACCTCCGATTTTGCGAGCATCGAGCGCAAGATGGACAGCATCAACAGCGGCCTGTGTGACGGCTTCTACCAGCAAGCGCAGCTTGTCAACGGCGTGCAGCAGACCGTGAACAACGGCTTTATGTCCGCAGAGATCAGCCGCGCAAACCAGCAGGCGGCGTTCATGCAGCAGCTCTTTGCCATGCAGATGCAGCAGCAGGAGTGCTGCTGCGAGACCCGGTCTGCTATTCAGGGCGTCAACTACAATCTGGCTACCCAGTCCTGCGAGACCCGGAACACGGTGCAGAACACCACCCGGGACATCATCGACAACCAGAACCAGAACGCCCGCGCCATCCTTGACGCACTGACCGCACAGCGCATCGAGGCAAAGGACGCAAAGATCGCTGAGCAGGGTCAGCAGCTGTTCGCAGCACAGCTTGCGGCATCTCAGGCAGCCCAGAACGAAACGCTCAAGGCTTACATGAGCGGTCAGCTGGCCTACTACAATCCGCGCCCCGTGCCCGCATTCCTGGTTCCTGCACCTTACCAGTACGGTAACTGCGGCACCGGTTGCGGCTGCAACGGTTGCGCCTAACCGAATAACGGCAACTGACTACAATTTGTAGCCTGTTCAGCCCCTGAGCTGATTTTGCAAACCAGAGCGCCGGGGCAGAAGTCCCGGCGTTTTTATTATGAAAGGAGCCGATAAAATGGCTGAATTTACCTCCACCACGATTCAGACCGTGGCAGCCGGTCAGAATCTTCCCTTGACTGAAACAGCTATCAAGGGGTCAAACTGCATCAACCATCGCGCAGGCGCTGGCAATGTGACGTTGCGTGGACTTACGAACCAGTGCAAGGCACTGTTCAAAGTGAGTTTTGGCGGCAACATCGCCATCCCTACCGGCGGCACTGTGGGCGCTATCTCTGTTGCGCTTGCTGTCGGAGGCGAGGCGCTCAACAGCGCAACCGCAATTGTCACCCCCGCGGCAGTGGATCAGTACAGCAACGTCTTTACGGCGGTGTACGTGGAAGTCCCCCGGGGCTGCTGCGTTACTGTGGCGCTCAAAAACACTAGCACGCAGGCAATCAGCATTGCAAACAGCAATCTGATCGTTGAGCGGGTAGCATAAGGAAAGGAGTACAACATGAGTAAGAATCTCTATGATCTGCGTGAAATGCTCTGCGAGGAGCTGGACGAGTACAACCGCGATGCAAAGAACGGCCTGAACGAGCGCACGCTGGACACCGTGCACAAGCTGACCGACACCATCAAGAACATCGACAAGATCATGATGCTGGAGGACGGCGATTATAGTCGCACCGGCGAATGGGAAGCCGATATGCGCGGCAACTACGGACGCACCGAAAACTATAACCGGGGCAACAGCTACGCAAACCGTGGGCGGCACTATGTGCGCGGTCACTACTCGCGCGGCGATGGTCAAGAAAAGATGATCTCTGACATCGAGAACATGATGCATGACGCAACCGGCGCTGAGCGTGACGCATACAAGCGCGCTCTTGACATCCTGAACAATATGTGATAAGGGGGGCGGCAGGCATGGACATCGTGGAAATCAATGAACACATCCGCAAGCTAAAATGTGAAGAAACGAACTGGCAGAGCGTGGAAAAGCTTGCCGCCCTCTGCACTGTGCGAAATGAGTTGAGCGAATCAGAAAGCCGGGAAAACAGCCCCGCTCCAAAACCTGAACCAGTCATGCAGATGGAGTATTCCACAAGACCGCAAGAACCGCAGAGCGAATTTGTAGAGGCTGCAAGCGCTGTGCCGTTCGTCGGACTGATGGAGGTGTTGGACAGGCACATGAGCGCAATAAAGCTGGTGTACCCGAAAGAGTATGAGCTAGTAATGCGGAAGATTGTCTCTTTGTCTGAGTGACGATGCCCAAAAGGCTGAAGGCACAGGGAAAGTAAGTCGCCCAGCCAAAAAAGCCATACATAGCAGCAGCCCCGGGGATCCTGACGGTTTCTCGGGGCTGTTTTTGCGTTTATAAAGCTGTTTTTCAGCGGTGTGTTACCAAAAATGTTACCATGATAGAGAAAAGGACGCCAATTCTCAACGAAATGGTGTCCTTTTTGCATGGTGGAGGCGATGGGAGTCGAACCCATGTCCGAAAAGAGCTCAGTGTAGGTATCTCCGGGTGCAGGCGATCTACAACATTCCCGCCGCGCCACGCCGATCGTCAGGCTAGCGCTTTGGTAGCTTCATGAGTTCCTGCCGGTCCGCAAAGCTTAGGTCCGTTCAGGTGCTGTGTCTAAAGGACGCCCCGGCCCCACACGACACAAGAGTGGGCGGAACGCGCAGCACTCAGGCTGCGAGCAACTGATAATTATTGTTGTCAGTTAATTGTTTTGGAGGAGTTATAGAGCAGTTCCCCCACTGCTACCCGCTGCCCAGACCTTGCTCCCCCCGTCGAAACCTTTACGCCCCCATATAAAGCACATCTTGCGATGTGCGGAAAGCTGGGTTTTCTGCGGTGAGCCGCAGTCTGCAATTGGAATGCTTAGTAATACTTGCCGTTGGACTTCACAGCCCGGTCAATGGAGCGCTTTGCATCGCGCTGGGCGGCATCGGCACGCTTGTCGTACAGCTTTTTGCCCTTGCACAAGCCCACTTCCATTTTTACGCGGCCATGCTTGAAGTAAAGCGAGAGCGGCACCAGCGTATAGCCCTGCAGCTTGCACTGCTGGTGCAGACGCCGGATCTCACTTTTGTGCGCCAGAAGCCGCCGGACGCGCATGGGGTCCTGATTGAACAGGTTGCCGTGGTCGTAGGGGCTGATGTGCATCCCCTTTACCAGCAGCTCGCCGTTTTCAATATCCACCCAGCTGTCCTTCAGGTTGACTCCGCCGGCCCGCAGGCTTTTCACCTCGGTGCCTTTGAGCTCCACACCGGTCTCCAGCGCTTCCAGAACAAAATACTCGTGGCGCGCTTCGCGATTGGTGGCGATGCTCTTGGTCGCCGGGCGCTCCTTTGTGGGTGCCATGCTGCGCGCCTCCTTTCTCCGTTCCGTTTGTTGTTTCAGTATACCATTTTTTCAGGGTAATGCAAGGGCTGTTTCTGACAGAATTGTAAATTTTTACAAACTCACAGCTCTCCCCGGCCGGAAAGTGCCCGGTACAGGGTGGTCTCGTCCGCGTATTCCAGGCTGGCGCCCACCGGCAGACCGGAGGCCAGCCGGGTGACCCGGATGCCCAGCGGCTTGATGAGCTTTGCCAGATACATGGCGGTAGCCTCGCCCTCCACGGTGGGGTTCATGGCCATGATGACCTCCTTCACCGTGTCGTCCTTCAGCCGCGCCAGCAGTTCCTTGACGGTGAGCTGCTCTGCGCCCACACCGGCCAGCGGGTCCAGCAGACCGTGCAGCACATGGTACAGGCCGTTATACTCCCGGGTGCGCTCAAAGGCCTGCACGTCCCGGGGCTTTTCCACCACGCAGATCACCGAGGTGTCCCGCTTGGCGCTGGCGCACACCGGGCACAGGTCAGCGTCCGTAAAGTTCTGGCAGATGCGGCACCGATGCAGCCGGGTGTGCGCACCGCGGATGGCATCGGCCAGCGCCGCAGCGTCCTTATCCGACATACTCAGCACCTGATAGGCCATGCGGGTAGCACCCTTGCGGCCCACGCCCTGAAACTTGCCGAACTCCTCGATCAGCTTTTCCAGCGGTGCGGCAGTGTAGTCCATGGTATCTCCCCTTCCCGGCTCAGAGACCCGGAATGTTCAGGCCGCCGGTCAGCTTGCCCATCTCGGCCTCGGCGGTCTCGTCCACCTGCTTCACGGTGGCGTTGATGGCAGCAGCCACCATGTCTTCCAGCATCTCGATGTCGTCCGGGTCCACGGCCTCGGGCTTAATGGTGATGGACAGCACCTCGTGCTTGCCGTTCATCTTCACGGTCACCATCTCACCGGCGGCGCTGCCGGTGTACTCGGCAGCTTCCAGCTCGGCCTGCTTGTTCTTCATGTCCTCCTGCATCTTCTGAGCCTGACGCATCAGGGCGTTCATATCGGGGCGGCCGTAGCCTGCGGGCATTCTTGCTTTCATAATGGTATTCTCCTTTATTATAAACAATTTTTATCGCTTTTTGCGGGCGGTATCCTCAATGCTGACCTCCAGCCCCAGCTTTTCCAGTGCCAGAAGGGACTGCTCCGCGTTGGAAGCGGTCTTTCCTGCCGTTTTGGGCTCGTAGGGGCCGATGGGCACCGGCACGCCGGATACCTCGGCGATCAGCTTTTTGATCAACTTCTGGCTGTCCTTGTTCACCCGGATAAAATCCCGGAAAGTCTTGCCGCCATCGATCAGCACGCGGGTACCGTCAAAGTAAGCCTTGGACTTGCGCAGATACATATACAGCATGGGGTCGACGCCTTCCAGCTTCTGCACGATCTGCCCCCAGTACGGGAAGGGGTTCGTGCCCTGCTGCGCCACGCTGCGGGGCTTTGTCAGCACCGGGTCGGCAGGGTGCTCCTGCACCGGGGCAGGCGTTTCCTCTGCCGCAGGAGCCGACTGCGCAGGCTCTGCAGGGGCGGGCTGCTCTGGCTGACTGACCGGCTCCGGCTCCTCC
>ERZ791919.300-NODE-300-length-59286-cov-7.163698_pt1 | contig 59286 bp, 46 predicted proteins | sample MGYA00510137_ERZ791919 | MGnify/ENA primary metagenome ERZ791919 (study PRJEB30046, sample SAMN00792059) | human gut metagenome | study: EMG produced TPA metagenomics assembly of the A metagenome-wide association study of gut microbiota in type 2... | reverse complement strand
GCACGAAACAATCCGTTGGCATCATTGTTGGGGGCTTTTGACCCCAACATCTTTAATATTTGACTAATCATTCATCTTAGTTGATAGCCTTCCGGCTCTTTATTTCTTATTGAAATTTCGTATTGTTGAGAGAAAATGTCCCGGTACGAGGAACTCTTTCTGACTTGAAAAGCCTAATATCCACACTTGTTGTTGCGTGAGCAGTGCATTGACAGGGAGCGTTCCGAAGACACTTTGCCCAACTTGTTAAGGAACGTAAACAGGAGTGCCTCTGCACGAGTGTTTCCACGTTCCTGTTACAAGTTGTCAACGGGCTGAGGTAAAGCGGGTCCTGCACTGCGATGCAACAACAAGTGTGGATATGGACGCTCTTCTGTCAGAAACACTTCTTGCTGTCGCGATATTTTCACCCCAACAACTACAAATTTCTCCCCTCTTGACATCTTATGATAAAATAGAACTAACAGCTTTTTACATCTTGAGAAATTTTTATTAAGAACAGGAGGCTTTTTATGCCAGGACATATTCTTCCCCACAGCCACGGTGAATCTATGAATACCGAACATATTCTTCATGTAATCTCTCAGACAGATAATTTTCAGACCGTTGCAGAATCTTTTAAAATTCTCGGAGATCCGACCCGTATCCGTATTTTCTGGATGCTCTGCCATTGCGAAGAATGTGTCATTAACATTTCCGCTATGATGGATATGAGCAGTCCTGCTGTCTCTCATCATTTGCGTCAGCTTAAAAATGCCGGACTGATCGTCAGCCGGCGTGAGGGAAAAGAAGTGTATTATAAAGCGGCCGACACAGAACAGAGCCGACTGCTGCATATTATGATCGAACAAGTATTAAAAATCACCTGTCCGGGGAACTGATCGCAGTCCCCGGATTTTCCATTTTTATTTCGTTTCTATTTGATTTTTAAATCTTTCTGCTTATTTTTTCGGCTTTTTCCTGATTTCACTGTATTTCCCGCAACCCATAAAATACTTCCTGCTACGATACAGAAATCTCCTACATTGTATGTCAGTCGGTCGAATTTTTTATTTTTCTGTCTGATTCCTATATAATCTACCACATAGCCTCTTCGGAATCTGTCCCATGTATTACTCCACGCACCTGCAGCGGTCAGAGTCAGCCCAAGCTTTTCCAGTATTCTTCCTTTTCCTGCACCGACAACAGCTCCTGCTCCTGTTACCACAGTTGTCACTGCAAGGGAAAGTTTTTTTACTTCTTCCGGACATTCTGATAAAAGTTCAAATCCTACCCCCTGGTTATGTACTCTCCGAAGCACGATCCTGCCGGTCAGCTTTTTCTCTGTTCCCGGCTGCAAATTCTCTTCTGCATAATTTTTCAGACTTTCATCTAACAGAAATATTCCTGCACCGACAAGCGGTAAAAGAACTTTTTTCATCACCGGATCTTACTCCCTTACAAGAACTTTTACGATTTCTCCAAGATACATCGTATGATAATCTTTCTGAGGATACCATTTTTCATCCGGTCCATCTACCGTGAAAAATTCCGGCTTCATTGGCTGTGCATACAATTTCCTGCATACAAATACCAGATCCGCCTCCTCATAGGTTGTCGTTCCTTCCACATAATACGGTGTCAGTCCTGCCTCTTTATCTTTATCACAGTCACGTCCCGATTTTGTACCACACAGGTTCAATGCTTTTCTGTACTCTTCTTTAAAGAAGGAAAGTGTATACATATCCTCTGCATCCACAAATTCTTTCGTGTATCTCTGAGGACGGATATATGCAGTAGCTACATTCATTCCCCACATAATACCTACGCCACCCCAGCTTGCAGTCATCGTATTATGCTTTTCTTCATTTCCCGCCGTGATCAGCATCCATTCTTTTCCAATCTTTGTAAAAGGATTAAATGTAAGGTCTTCAATCTTTACTTCTTTCAGTGCCATTTTATTTCCTCCTTGCAAGACAGCGTTACTGTCCATAATCTGCTGTGACCAGTAACGCTGTTCTTTCTATACTATATTTGTTCTATTATTTCATAATCACTCTGCGGAAATTTTTCTTTCCTTTTTTGACGATCTTGCCTTCACCTTCAAAATCAGCCGGAACATACGCTGTCGCAATATCTGTGATCTTCTCTCCATCCACAGATACACCCCCCTGAGTTACAGCACGTCTGGCCTCGGATCTGGATGATGCCTGTCCGCCTTTCACAAGAACCGCAAGGATATCAATCTTTCCATCCTGGAAATCTCCCTCTTCCAGTTCCGTTGTCGGCATATTATCAGCATTTCCCTGACTGAACAATGCTCTTGCACTTTCCTGTGCTTTCTTCGCTTCTTCTTCACCGTGAACCAGCTTTGTCAGTTCATATGCAAGGATCTCCTTTGCCGTATTAAGCTGTGCACCTTCCCATGCATCCATCTTATCAATCTCTTCCAGTGGAAGGAAGGTCAGCATACGGATACATTTCAGTACATCTGCATCTCCGACATTTCTCCAGTACTGATAGAAATCAAACGGAGAAGTCTTCTCAGGATCAAGCCACACCGCCCCTGACTGAGTCTTTCCCATTTTCTTTCCTTCAGAGTTCAGAAGCAGCGTGATCGTCATTGCACTTGCATCTTTTCCAAGCTTACGACGGATCAGCTCTGTACCTGCCAGCATATTGCTCCACTGGTCATCTCCGCCAAACTCCAGATTACAGCCATAGTTCTGGAACAGTTCGTAGAAATCATATGCCTGCATGATCATGTAGTTAAACTCAAGGAAACTGAGTCCTTTTTCCATTCTCTGTTTATAACACTCTGCGGTCAGCATTCTGTTGACTGAGAAATGCGGTCCGATCTCCCGGAGCACTTCAATATAGTTCAGATCAAGCAGCCAGTCTGCATTATTCACCATCAGTGCTTTTCCCTCTGAAAAATCAATAAAGCGGCTCATCTGTTTCTTAAAGCAGTCACAGTTATGCTGGATCTGCTCCGGTGTCATCATACTTCTCATATCAGATCTTCCTGAAGGATCTCCGATATAACCTGTACCTCCACCGATCAGTGCAATCGGTTTATTTCCAGCCTCCTGAAGACGCTTCATCAGACATAATGCCATAAAGTGTCCTACATGAAGACTGTCCGCTGTCGGATCAAATCCGATATAAAATGTCGCCTTTCCGTTGTTCACCAAATCCCGGATACGCTCCTCATCTGTTACCTGTGCGATCAGGCCTCTTGCCTGAAGTTCTTCATAAATTCCCATGATCTTTTCTCCTCTTAAAGACTATAAAAAACGCCCTTACTGCATCTCGCAATAAGGACGAATCTCTCGTGGTACCACCTTAATTCGCTGACCTTTCTCTGTCAGCCTCTTTTGTGCTATAACGTGCAAACTCCGTCGCAGCCTACTCTCCTGTCTGCATTTATCTTTTCCTCAAAATACAGTCGATTTCAATGCGAAGCTCCAAGATGTATTCGCTGACAGTCTTCCATGTGCCTCTCATCAGCCGGCAACTTTCTGTATATCCCTCTGTCCGTTACTTCTTCTCTTCATAGCCTTCTTTTATTACCTGATTATATTCGGACATTCCCATGTCCATTCCTTTCAGATATTAGACTATCTCATCCCTTTTGTCAAGACCGGAAATATTCTTTAAGACTTTCACAGCCTCCCGGACTGCTTCTTCGTCTGTCTGCCAGATTTCAAATTCACTCATACCAGGCATCCCCATTGGGACTCCTTGCCTTCTAAACTCCATTCTGCTTTCTTTCACAGTCTTTCCTGACATATGAAATGTTTTCAGTCCGGCATATTCACTCAGCTTGCTGATCACCCCCGGATTGATTCCTGCTCCTGCAAGGATTTCGATCCTGCCTTTCGCTCTTTCTTTCAGCTCTTTCAACATTTCTCTTCCATTCCATGCAGAATCTTTCTGTCCGCTGGTCAGGATCGTATCGATCCCAAGGCTGACACATTGTTCCAGCGTTTCATATGGATCTTTACATACATCAAAGGCCCGGTGCATCGTCACTTTCATATCTCCTGAAATCCTGACCAGCTCTTCCATCTGCTCTACATTCATTGTCCCATCCGGTCTTAAAATTCCAATCACAACTCCGTCTGCTCCGAATTCCCGGTACATCTGAACCTCTTCTTTCAACATTTCAAACTCATATTCATCATAACAGAAATCACCGAATCTCGGACGCAGAAGAGTCCTGATCTCCAGGTCTGTATTTGCCCGTACACCTTTAAATAATGCAGGATCCGGTGACAGCCCTCCGATCACCAGACCGGAACAAAGCTCAATCCGCTTCGCTCCGCCTTTTTGTGCTGCTACCGCTGATGCTACACTGTCAGTACAGATTTCCAAAGTATATTTCATCACATTTCCCTCTTTCTGCTTTTACATTTTCAGCTTTTCTTATTCTCACTGCTTTATCCACATTTTACATCAATTTCCCTTCCTTTTTCCACCCCGGTCTTTTCTTTTTCTTCCAATTATATAGAAAAGCCGGGTGCACAGCCAAATTCTTCAGCCATGCCCCCGGTCATTAAAAGGGATTACTTATTCAATTTTATACGTTCTTATTTGCAGAGTTTCTTGAACTCATCAGCTACGAACTGTACTTTCATTCCAACGATTACCTGAACTGCAGTTTTGGAAGGACGGATAACACCTGCTACTCCGGCAGATTTAATCTTCTTCTCATCAACCTTAGTATAATCGTTGATTTCAAGACGAAGTCTTGTAATGCAGTTATCGATAGACTTAACGTTCTCTTTTCCGCCAACACCTTCAAGAATGATCTTAGCTACTTCTGTGAAGTCATCGTTAGAAAGAACTGCTGACTTCTCAGCTTCGTTGTCATCATCATCCTCACGACCAGGTGTCTTCAGGTCGAATTTCACGATTGCGAAACGGAATACTACATAGAATACTACGAATGCTGCAATACCAAGCGGAATGATCAGCCATGTCTTAGCTGCTGCCGGAAGGGAAGCAGAGAAGACCAGGTCAGTCAGACCAGCTGAGAAACTGAATCCGGCACGGAATCCAAGCAGAACTGTAACTACTGTAAAGATACCATAGAGTAATGCATATACAAGGTACAGTGCTGGTGCAAGGAACATGAAACCGAACTCGAATGGCTCTGTAACACCGCAGACAAATGCTGCGATTGCTGCTGAAGATACAAGACCGATTGCTGCTTTCTTCTTGTTGCTCTTAGCTGTATGTACCATTGCAAGAGCTGCTCCCGGGATACCGAACATCATACATGGGAAGAATCCTGACATGTACATTCCAAGGCTCCATGATACATCAGCAGATGTCTCTCCAGCCCAGAAGTGAGACAGGTCTCCAAGTCCGATTGTATCGAACCAGAATACGTTGTTCAGTGCGTGATGCAGACCGAATGGGATCAGCAGTCTGTTAAAGAATGCATAGATACCAGCTCCAACTGCTCCAAGTCCTTCGATACCATTTCCAAGTGCAACCAGTGCTCCGAAAAGTACAGGCCATACAAAGAGAAGAACTGCAGATGCAATGATGGAAACCAGTCCGGCTATGATTGCTACGCAACGCTTTCCACTGAAGAATGACAGCCAGTCAGGAAGTTTCGCACTCTTAAATTTGTTATAGCAAAGAGCTCCGATGATACCTGCAAGGATACCGATGAACGGGTTCTCGATCTTGCTGAATGCGATAAAGTTTGTAGTTCCCTCTTCCAGTGTCTTAATAACTGAAACTGTTCCTGTAGACAGAAGGTTTGTGATCATCAGCCAGGAAGCAAGAGCTGCAACACCAGCTGTACCATCATTATCATCTGCCATACCAACACCAACACCAATTGCAAAAAGAATTGCCATATGGTCAATCAGGGCACCACCTGCTTTAACAAGAAAGAACCCAATCTGCTCAAGAATACCTGTGATGTCACCACCCTGCATTGTAGCCGGGCAGAGTGCATATCCGATACCCATAAGGATACCACAGATAGGAAGACAAGCAACAGGCAGCATAAGAGCTTTACCTAATTTCTGTAAAAATTTCATAATTTTCCTCCTTCTCAAAATCTCTCATTGCTGAATCCCTTTTATCTATTTTAACCGGTCATGATTCCGGTCAAAATCTAAGTTGTACGCTGCTTTCAGGCAACAGCCACGCCTATTTTTCGATAATGACTGCGTCATCTCCGGCTTCTACCTCTTTACCGGTCACGCCCTCTACTGATGCATAATCCATTGTATTGCAGACAAGCATCGGAGTGATCGTATCATATCCTGCAGCCTTTACCTTATCAAGATCAACCTCTAAGAGAAGATCTCCCTTCTTAACCTTGTCTCCTGCTTTTACGTGACCTGTAAATCCCTCTCCGTTCATCTTGACTGTATCAAGACCTACATGGATCAGAATCTCTGTCCCTTCTTCAGATACAAGGCTGACTGCATGGAGTGTATCAAATACCATACCGATCTCGCCATCTGCCGGAGCATAAATCTTTCCTTCTGCCGGAATGACTGCCATTCCTTTTCCAAGCATCTCCTCTGCAAAAGTCGGATCATTGACCTCTGAAAGAGGTACTGCCTTTCCCTTTACCGGAGCTCCGAGAATCATTTTATTATCCTTTTTCTTAAAAAGTCCACCAAACATTTACATTTCCTCCTGCTTTTTATCTTCTATCTTTTATATTGATTGCACTTTTATTCTTCTGCCATCGTAATCCTTCGTATGTGGATTGCAAGATACATCACTTCTTCACCGGATAACCTGCACTCTGCGGTCTTTTCTATATAATCCGCTACTTTCTTACTGCAGGCAAATTCTTTCGGATACTTTTGGCTGATCATGTACGCCAGATCACTTTCTTCGTCCGGCAGAAGCTCTTTCCTGTAAACTCTCTGAAGCAGAAATTTCATATGAGTAATAAACCGCTCATAATGAAGCGTCCCTTCATCCAGCTTGATACCAAGCTCCCTCGTCACGATCTCCAGAATTTCTTTCATCTGATTCGGGAAACGTAACGCATCCCGGATATTGGTTCCATACTCTGCATTCACAAAATGAAGTGCAATAAACCCTGCCTCATCCTCCGGCAATTCTACCTTCAGACGCTCTTTGATCTGGGTAATCGCATATTTTCCGAGTTCATACTCCTGAGGATAAAACCTCTTGATCTCCCACAACAGTGCATTTTCAAGGTTGATCCCCTTTGCATATCTCGCAATCGCAAAATTAATATGATCCGTAAGCGTCACATAAATGCTCTGATTCAGCTTCAGCTTCAATGCACCTTTTGCATAAGAAATAATATCACTCGAGATCTTTGCATGCTCCAACGGGACTCCGGCAAGCAGCTCTTTAAACTGATCTGCCACGCTTCCGCTTTCGATCCTGAAAATCTTTTCTATCTTATCTTCAGGGATCTTTGCTCCCGGTCTGCTTCCAAAACCGATCCCGCATCCCATGACTACGACTTCTCTTCCTATCTCATCAAAAGCTGAAACAATATTATTATTGATCACTTTTTCTATCGTCATACAACCGACCTTCCAAAATAACGTACCAACTCCGACACGCTTTTCATGTCTTACTGTTCCTTCTGCTAAATACAACTCTTTCACCAGAAAACTTCCTGTGAAAATAAAAACCAGACCAACTGAACATACATCATCACCGTATGCTCATTGAATCTGGTTTTGCCTGCCTTACAGTAACAATCCGTTGACTTATTTCGTAACTTCAGTCTATCAAAAATCACCAGGAAAGTCAACCGATTATTTTATTTTATTTTTATACTATTTATATTTTTTTAATAAACATTCTCATTTAGTTGTCAGATTTTTACAATCTGCACTGAACTATATTGAAAATTATCTAGGTATCTTTGACAGTGCAGCCTTATCAGCAACGATCGTCACATCTCTGTGGAGCTGAAGGATAGACGCTGGAACTTCCGGTGTTACCGGGCCGAAAAATGCCTTTGCAACGATATCTGCCTTTCCTTCTCCATTAACAACCAGAAGGATCTTCTTTGCTTTCATGATCGTTCCGATTCCCATTGTATATGCCTGTCTCGGTACATCATCTGCGGATTCAAAGAAACGTTTATTTGCCTCGATCGTGCTTTCTGTCAGATCTACGCAGTGAGTTGTAACAGCAAAGTCTGCTGCAGGCTCATTGAAACCGATATGTCCATTATGTCCAAGTCCGAGAAGCTGGATATCAACTCCACCCATGGACTCGATCAGTGCTTCATATCTTGCACACTCTTTCTCTGCATCTTCCTGAGTTCCGTCCGGTACATTTGTATTCTCTAACTTAATATTTACACGGTCAAATAAATGCTTATGCATGAAATAATAATAGCTCTGGTCATTGTCACGGGTCAGTCCTCTGTACTCGTCAAGATTTACTGTTCTTACCTGAGAGAAATCAACATCTCCTTTATTATACCAGTCTACTAACTGATCGTATGTTCCGATCGGTGTAGAACCTGTTGCCAGACCCAGTACACAATCCGGCTTTAAAATAACCTGTGCTGAAAGAATATTAGCAGCCTGTCTGCTCATCTCCTGATAGTCTTTTGTCTCATAAATCTTCATCTTTTTTCCTCCTCAGCTCTGACTTGTCTCATCATATTAGATTCTTTGCAAATACCGGACCTGACTTCTTATATCCAATCCTTCTTATCCGGCAGATATCGTTCTGCACTGTCAGATAAAGAAAACCAGACTTTCAGTCCATAAAGCAACCTTTATTTCCCGAAATCTGGTTTTGCCTTCTGATAAGTAACAATCCAGTATTTTCAACTACTGTTAATCTTAGCAGTGAAACGTTCTATTGTCAACACTTCTTTGACCTTTGCGGGAAAATGTTACCGCCTCTTTACTCCCTCAAATTCATACAGATATACATCCTCCAGCGTCGGGCTGACTTTCACTGCATCATATTTAACGGGACACTTGTCCGCAATCACCCGCACGACGATCTCGCCGTCTCTGCGGAACAGATTGCTGATTTCATATTCTTTCTTCACCTCCGCCAGTTCATCCTGGCTGATGCACAGCTCATAAACATGACCATAAATCCTCTTTTGCAGATTTTCCGGGCTGTCCTGGTCCACCAGTCTCCCGTTTTTCATTAATAAAATTTCTTTAGAAATAAATTCGATATCCGATACCACATGGGTTGCGATCAGTACAATCCTGTCTTCACTCAGATCTGAGATCAGGTTCCTGATCCTGATCCGCTCTTTCGGGTCAAGTCCGGCAGTCGGTTCATCCAGGATCAGAAATTTCGGATCATTCAGCAATGCCTGCAGCAACAGCACCCGCTGCTTCATTCCACCTGAAAGTTCTTTCAGTTTCTTCTTTCTTACCTTTTGCAGATTCAGAAGCGGGAGCAGCTCGTCCATTCTTCTCTGGATGTCCCTGCTCTTCATTCCTTTCAGCGTTCCCATATAAGAAATAAAATGTGTAACCGTAAAGGTATCATAAAGCTGTTGCTGCTGCGGCATATATCCCATAATTTCCCGATAAGATGCCCCCAGGTTCAATATTTCCTCTCCATCATACAGGACGCTCCCGGAATCCCGCAGAAGATTATCCGTCAGAATATTCATCAGTGTACTTTTTCCGGCTCCGTTGGGACCAAGAATCCCGTAGATACCATTCTCAAATTCTGTTGTAAATTTCCACAATGCTTTTTTCTTTCCATAACTTTTACACAGATCCTGTATCTTTAATTCCATATTGCCTGCCCCCTCTTCTTATAGACTCTGTGCAGAACGGTTCCTGCCGCCAATGGAAGGACTCCCCAAAAGACCAGTACCGTCAGTGCAAACTGCATTCCTCCTGACTGTAGCAGACGGTGTCCGTCCAGTAGTGTATTGATGCTCCAGGAATGAATCATTCCAAGTCCGCCCCATTCCATGACCAACGTACCGCCAAATAACAGAACCGACAGGATCAGTGTCAGCATCGTATCTTTTAAGACTGCCGACAATGCTGTCACGCACAGGATCACCACATACAAAGTCCCCAACTGTAACAGAAGCAAAAGTAACACATACGCCCACACCGGACAGTTAAAAACCGATGTCCCCGTAAATCGCATGGAACGGACTTTTGCCGTCCATCCTGTCAGTGGATAATTCTGAACGATCCGCATCACTACCGGTATCTTTACAAGAATGAACATAACAGTAGTGACTCCCGCTGCCACTCCAAGTTTCACCCGCAGAAGTGTTCCCCTTCCTTTTTTCGTACTCTGCAGAAGATTCATCACCTTCAGGTCATATTCCATCCCAAGAAGTCCTGCCGCACTGTATACTGCCACAAGAACACAGAGCAACTCTCCGATCAGCCTTCCTTTCATGGAAACCTCTCCAAACAACTGCTCATATCCCCCTTCATAGATCAGCTGCTGTTCGTCCGTTCCTGCTGCCCGGTTATTTTCCACCACATACTGAACCTGTTCATATGCTCTCATGAACCCACTGTACTGATACTGTATTTCCTCCTGACGGCTGCTGATCTCCTCACTGCTCATCCCACTCTCCTCCGGGGTCATGGAATAAATGTCATCATAACGTTTCTTTTCGCTCTCAAAAGTTTCCAGTTTCTCCTGCGTCAGTTTTCCCTGTCCTTTGGTCATATAATATTTATAGTATTCTTCTTCCACACTGTTCCATATCATCAGACCTCTCCCGAGAAGAATTGCTCCATACAATACTGCCACGCACACCCATACTGTCCGGTTCGTCAGAAGACTTTTGAAACTCTCATGCCATACCAGACTGTCCGAAATAAAGCCTTTTTTCTTCCGCTTTCTTCTTTTTTTACCCCAGGCAGTCTTCCGGAGTTTTCTCCATAGTTTCTCTGCACCTCCCTGTCTGCCGGATTTTGTACCATATCTGTGGCTGCAAAATGTGGTCAGATTCAGCACGATAAAAAGAAGTAACAGACACGGCAGCACGATCGGAAAAATCCTCATTGCATCGACCGGATATTCAAAAAAATCAAGATTATGATACTTCGTAAAAAGCGGATATATTTTGATATACTCCACAAGATTGATATACTTCAGTCCGTCCGCATAAGAGACTGACGGGAGCAGCACGGTCAGCAGATATTCCACAACTGCTCCTGTGCTGATCGCGAGAATCGCTCCTGCCGGTGTCCCTGCCTTTTGTGCAATCCATATCATCAGCAATGCAGCCGCATAGCACACCACCAGTTTTAAAAGCAGATACATCCACAGATATTGCCCTGCTGTCAGTCTGAACGGACTTTCATAAAACGCTGTCACTGACTGAAGGGGACGTGTGAGATTTCCAAAACCATACTGATGGAAAATAAAAAGATAATTACTTCCATATAGCAGCAGAACCAAAAGTCCCGTAATCCCTGCCATCACTCCCAGTTTTGCACCGATGACCTCTGTTCTGCCACGGCTGGCAGACCTCAATAATGGATACAATTTATTCTTTTTCTCATCAAGAATCAGGAAATAAACTGCTGCCATCAACAAGATCGTCATGCACAGATCAGTAAAATCTGCTTTTGTTGCCTTTACAACACCATCCGACAGATCAAAGGAAAGCTTCGTGCCTTTCAGTTTCTCATAAGCAGCAGGAGTCACTTTTGCGTTTCTCCAGGCAAAGGTTCCTTCATCTGAGAAAATAGAACCTGACATTTTTGCACTTCTCTCTTTGATCTCCTCCAGATATTCGTCATATTTTTCTGTCTGAATCCATTCTCTCGAAAGCTTTTTAAATAATTCTTCTTCCATATACTGGTTGCCTGTATAGTGAGCATTTTTCTTCGCTTTCTGCTCTTCCAGCCATTGTCCTTTCGCTCCTTCCGGCTGCTCCTGAAAATCTATATAAAGCTGCCGGACAGAGGATGCCGGAAATTCCATCCGGATCTGCTCCGAAAGATTCCATAGATTAAATAACAAAAATACTGCACATAAAAACCAAAAATAACGAAAAGAGAAAAACTTCTCCCATTCATATTTCAGATGCCGCATCCGCATCCCCTCCTCCCGCAACATCTCCTTTACCTTTTAATACTGAATCATTTGCTGTCAGTCATATTGCCGTCTTCATCCACCGGATTCTTGATTCCTGTATTCTTTTTCGAGCATCCGGTTCCTGTGATTAGCATTGCAACGATACTGCCTGTTAAAACGAAAACTTTTCCCCATTTCTTCATCTCTAACACCCCTTTTTTTAATATCACCAACCAGTTACTGTCCGTTTATCGGATTTCCATTTTCGTCAACCAGCTCACCCATAGCTGTCATATGTGGCTTTATCACATTTTTTATGACACTTTTCTCATTGACTAAATCATCCCACTCCGTGTATGCCTGCCAGTCGACATTGTCCTGAAAACCATTGGATTCAAAATCCTTTAAATACCAAAAGTACATTCCTTTCTCTGTTGCACATATCACATCATAGAAATGAGTACCTGCAACCGGAAGTTGTTGTGGCATCGACAGTTCCTGTATTTTTCCATTATGATCCAGTAAGAACATCTTCTCTTCTCGCTCCTCAGTCCATGTTCTGACCCAGTACACGATTCCTTCCTGACATTTTCCACACAGGTCTGATCCTACAATATTCCCTCCGGCATTCTCCAGAATTTTCTCATTTTCAATGAGAAGCTTATTTTTTCTACTGTCAATATCATATTGATAAAGATTTCTTTCTCCGCCCTCAATACTCAGATAATAAAAGCTGTTTTCATTTTCTTCAGGTAAAATTCGCTCATATCCGCTTTGAAATAATTCAATCTGTTCCGATTCACATGACTCATAATCCAGCTTGTAAAATAAAGTTTCATCATCCTTGATCAAAGAATAAATCTGATATTCTTCAGTTCCTCCAAGTAATTGAAATCCCAGAGCGTCTTTACTTTCTACAGAATCTAACTGCGTTGCCTCAAAAGTATCTAAATTTAGTTTTTTCAATACTGAAATCCACTTCATATTTTCCTGGTCATCAACTTCAGGCATTGTTGCTACATAAAAAAATGAATCTTTCGCAATTACGCCTTCATCAATGAACATATTAGAACTTTCCAGTTTTTTCTTTACCTTCCGGTTGCTCCCGTCTATATCAGAACTGTAGATTTCTTCATTTCCTTTTGAATCTTCACCGATTCCGAGCAACTTCCCCTTATATGGAAACACTCTTGCCCCGTCAATCGCTGCATCACATTCTGTATCAGCATCTTCCGCTTTTGAAAGATGCCTGCAGTCCGGTTTATTGCAGACCGGAATTGCATCCTGCGTTGCAAAATCTACATAATAAAGGATTTCGCTTGCATTTGTAAAATAGCCTGTCCTGGTTATTGTATTCCCGCCATATATTTCCATATAATCCGACCCGATCGCTGCACTTTTTTCCTGAGGGACACGCCCCGCACACCCACATACAGACAACACGATTATTCCTGCAAGGATTCTCGAGCCGAACTGCCTTTTTCCCCTTTTCTTCATCTCTAACACCCCTTTTTCTTTTAATTTATCAAGTATGACTTAAGAGAGCCTTTGGAGAAAATGAAAGAATTTCTAAAGAAGATTTCCTGCGGATGAAATATGCGGACTATGTACTACTTTTATTTTTCCCTCTTTATCGAACAACTCCGACCAGCTAATATACGCATACCAGTTAATAAGATCTCCCTCTGTATCTGATTTTTCATTGTTCGCCTGATAAGAAAAGAAAAAGCCTTCCTTTGTGGTACTTCTAATTCCGCTCAGCCACGCTGCTTCTTCCGGCAGCCGCTCACTAAGCCCTGTTCTCAGAATTTCCGTCCCCTTCTTTACATACAGTTCATTTTCGGGTAATATCCTGAATAAAAGCGTTCCCTCATGCTCTCCTTCTATCACAAGTTCTATCTCCGTAGTCGCAGTAATTTTCTTCAGTTCTCCCACTCCCACAACAGAACTTATTTTTTCTGTCGCAGTCTCATATTTATAAATCTCTTTTCCATCATTTCCTACATAGTAAAGAGCCTTTCCATCATCTGACATTTTTATTTTTGAATAACTTCCTGTATTCAATAGTATCGAAACCGTCTCTTCGTTCAGATAATCAAATCTGTAATACTCTGCACCACGGTCTTTTATTACCGCATAAAACTGATACTCCTCATTCCCTCCCAACAGGCAAAAACTTCGTGCATCCTTTATTTCTAAAATTAGTTTTTGATCCATGGTATCTAAATCCAGTGAACATAACTTCCAGACAGGTGTCTCAGCCGCTTCTCCTGATCCGGTTATCTCTCCTGTTGCATCATTGATCACCATACTGACGTAATATAGCTTATTTTTTCTCACAACTGCATCCGTCAAGAGTGATCCAGTATCAAAAGTTCCTCCACTTTTGGGATTGCTCCCATCTAAGTCTGACAGAACCAGTTCACTCTTCCCATTTCCTGCTGTCCTGATACGATAAAGTTTCTCCTTATATGGAAAAATTCTTACCCCATCACAAACTGCATTGCACTGTGTATCTTCGTCTTCATATACTGACAAATGACGACAATCCGGTTTATTACAGATGGGGGTACAAATCTGATTTTTGTAATCTGTAAAATATGCAATTCCTTCCATTACCTGAAAATCTCCTTTTTTTGTTACAGCAGGATGCGTTCCAAATAATTCCATATACCCGGATTCAAATTGATCTTTCACAGCAGAATTTTTTTCTTTCCCACATCCGCTCAAAAGCACAAAAATAATTCCAGTTAATAAAAATAACTTTCTTTTCATTTTGTCACCTCCGTCCGGTATATAAAGTCTCTTTTACTTTGTATTATATTTGGATTTCCCCTCTCATTTCCGAAAATGTAACAAATACCCCCTTTTTATGTAATAATTCACACAAAAAGAGGGTATTATTTTCAATTTTATACCACACTCAATCTATTTTCTATATCAATATACTTCTATATCATTTCTCTTTCCCACAGATTTACCGTAACTTTAAATAAACCTGACTTCATCTGATATTCCCAAAAACCATCATATTTTTTTACAATCTGTGCAATACTTCCCATTCCAAATCCATGATTGGTCTTATCTTTCTTCTTTGTCTGAAGTGTCTCTGTATCTTCATTGCATGGATTTTCGCAGTGTATCACTACTCCGCTATTCTGATATTCTATCAGAAGCCGGATCTTTTTTTCTCCCTGAAACTCCTGGCATGCCTCGATTGCATTATCCAGTAAGTTCCCCAGCAGTACGCCTAAATCTGTTCCCTGAATTTTTAACTGTTCCGGTATGTGAATATCAAACTCATATTCTATCTGAGCCATTTCCATTTTCTGTAACTTCAGATTCAGGATTCCATTTACAACTGCATTTGCAGTAAAAATTTTCTGTTCTGCCGCAGTCATCTGCTGAAGAAGTATCTCAATCTCCTTTTTTCCTTCTTCCATTTCTCCATTTTCAAGATAACCATAAATGCCCGACAATTCATTTTTTATATCATGCCTGATTCTTCGGATTTCCTGCTGATGTTGTTCTAATTCTCTGTAATGGGCTGATTCATATTGCAGTTCTTTTAACTGATTCCGGATCATTTCCTCTTCTCTGAAATAAACTTCCTGCCTGCGAAAAAGCACATATAATACTACATTGATAATCAGAATAAACAGGATCAGCATCACTTCCATCCACACATTGATCTGCTCTCTTGCAAACTGATCCTCTGTCACAATTACAAGCAGAACCGCACTAAGTGCCGGGATGACCAGCAGTTGTCCCTGTATATCCCTTTTCTCCATATCTCTCTTTTTTCTTGACAGCAAATAGAAGAAAATTGTTGCAATAATCCGGATTTCTCTGGAATATCTCTTTCCCAACAGGATAACTGCCTCCTCCTGATTTCCCATGTCACTGATCCGGATATCATATGCTCTTGACAGTCCCACAGCCACAACACCTTCAGCTAAAAATGCAAAGACTAAATAGAGCAGTCCAGCCAGAATTTTCCTCTTCACCCCACCCTCAAAAAAGGATAAAAGAATGATGATTTCTATCACTGCAATCAATATATTTATATTCGCATCCTGAAAGTAATGATTTCCGATTGTTCCAACTTCCGAAACTCCAATCAGAACCAACCAGTCCAGCACCTTTCCAAACCTTACTTTTCTTTTTAAAAAGCACGATACGAATAAATAGGTCTGTATCACCTCAATTATTGGTATTATCATATCATTCCCACTCTCATCTTCGCATTTCCAGGCAATAATTCTGAAATGCCCTGTTAAACTGATCTTTATATTTCCTTGTCACCGGAATTTCTTTTCCTGACTCCATCGTGATCGTATCTTTCCGCACACTTCGTATTTTCTCAAGGTTAATGATAAAAGAAGCATGAACTCTCACAAGCAGACTGCCTTTAAATTCGTGTTCCAGGTCATTGAGCCGGACATAAAATTCACCGCTGCCTCGCCTGCTGCAGATCCGCACTTTTCTTTTTTCACTTTCTATGTACTCAATCTCCTCGTGATAAAAGATCTCCACTCCTGACTGATTTTTTAAAGCAATCCGGTTTCTTTTTTTTGACAGATACCGGAAAGAACGCAATAATGCCTGTCTTACTTCCACCTCATCCAATGGTTTCACCAAATAATCCAGTGCCGATACCTGAAATGCCTTACGGATCATTTCTTTATAATTTGTTGCAAAAAGGATCACTGCATGGTCATCTTTCTCCCTGATCTTTTCCGCCAGTTCCATTCCCGTCATCTGACCAAGCTGAATATCCAGCAGATAAAGATCATAAAAAGGATTTCCTTTGTCCAGTAATTCTTCTGCCGATGAAAATACTTCGCAACTCCCATTGATCCCGGCTTCTTCCATACACTCACATACCTGCTTTTCTAAAAAAAGCTGAAGTGCCTCTTCATCTTCGCAGACCACTGCCTTCAACTTTCCATTCCCCCATCCCTTATAAACTCATTCTAAATAATTGACCCTCACCAGGCTCAGCTTTCAACCGTCGGCCCTTACCGCCCGTCTGCACTCTTCAATCCAGATAATCGATCTTCATCAGTGTCAGTCCCTGCGGCGGCACGGTCATCCCCGCCGCCTGCCGGTCTTTTGCCTTCAGCATCGCCGGGATCTCTTCCGGATCGATCAGTCCTCTTCCGACTCCGATCAGTGTTCCGGCAAGGATACGCACCATATTGTAAAGAAATCCGTTTCCTCTGACCCGGAATGTGATCACATTTTCTTCCCGGATCACTTCCATCCGGTATATGGTGCGGACTGTATCTTCTACGTGCGTATGCACATTACAGAAGCTTTTAAAGTCATGCTCCCCCTCCAGATATCCCGCTGCCTTTCTCATTTTCTCCAAATCCAGCGGAAAAGAGACGAAATAAGTATCTCTTCTTCTCATCGGATCGGGAAGCTTTTGGTTCAGCACCCGGTATTCATAGGTCTTTTCTGTATTGCAGTGTCTTGGATGCCAGTCTGCCGCCACCTCGCAGGAATCAACTACTACGATATCTTCCGGGAGCAACGCATTCACGGCATAAAGAAACCGTTCCGGTGGAATGGAAGATTCTGTATCAAATACAGCCACATTTCCTCTCGCGTGAACTCCTGCATCCGTCCGGCTCGCCCCGATCACCTTCACTGTCTGTCCGGTCAGCTGCGTCAGTGCCGTATTCAATTCTCCTTCTATCGTCGCCCCGTTATTCTGTACCTGCCAGCCGCAGTAATCTGTTCCGTCATAGGCAACTGTCAGTCTGATTCGTCTCATTCTTTTCCTGTCCTCTTTTTCTATTATCTGTACTTAAAAGATCCATATCTTAAATGGAATATATCTTCCTACACCTACGATCGCCACTAAATACAGCAGTGTGATCAGATAAGCAACTCTGTCATTTCTATGATACTGCAATGGTTTCATCTTTGTTCTTCCATCCCCGCCATGGTAACATCTTGCTTCCATTGCCATTGCAAGATCATTCGCCCGTCGGAATGCAGATACGAACAGTGGCACAAGGATCGGGATCATTGCCTTTGCCCTTTGCAGGATATTTCCCGATTCAAAATCTGCCCCTCTTGCGATCTGTGCTTTCATGATCTTATCCGTCTCTTCCAAAAGGATTGGAATAAAACGGAGAGCGATCGACATCATCATCGCGATCTCATGCACTGGAACATGGATCCGGTTCAGCGGATGAAGCAGCTTTTCGATTCCGTCTGTCAGGCTGTTCGGGGTCGTCGTAAATGTCATGATGGAAGATCCCATCACCAGAAAGATCAGTCTCACCGTCATAAAAACGCATGTCCGCAGACCGCCCTCCGTGATCGTAAGGATTCCATAATGAAAGAGGATATTTCCACTCCTCGTAAGGAACAGGTTCATCAGCACCGTAAAAAGCAGCAGGATCACGATGGGTTTCAGTCCTCTGACAATAAATTTTACCGGTACTTTTGAAAGCCGGATCACCATTGCAAGAAATGCAAATGCAACTACGTATCCTAAAATACTGTTCTGTAAAAATAAGGAAACCAGGAATGCCAGCGTGCAGACGATCTTCACCCGTGGATCTAACCTATGTACCTGACTCTGTGCCGGATAATATTGTCCTATTGTAATATCACGGATCATGCCTGCACCTCTCTTTCTGCCTTTCGGGTCTGCTTCAGGCATTTCATGATCTCATCTGCGGCTTCTTCTACCGTTGCCGCATCTGCTGACACTTCAAATCCCTTTTCTTTCAGATCATGCATCACGTAAGTTACCTGTGGTGCAGCAAGGCCGACTGCCTCAAGTTCTTTATAATGCCGGAAGACTTCCTGTGGTGTTCCGTCCAGCATTTTTTCCCCCTGGTTCATCACGATCAGACGGTCTACATATTTTGCCACATCTTCCATGCTGTGGGATACCAGAACTACTGTCATCCCGGTCTTTTCGTGAAGCTGTGCCACCTGATCCAGAATCTCGTCCCTTCCCTTCGGGTCAAGTCCCGCAGTTGGCTCATCCAGTACAAGCACCTTTGGATGCATGGCAAGAATCCCTGCGATCGCCACACGCCTTTTCTGCCCTCCTGAGAGTTCAAATGGAGACTGATGATAATATTTCTCCGGGAATCCGACTAACTGCAATGCCTCTTTTGCCTGTGCCTCGCATTCTTCTTTTGAAAGTCCCTGATTCTTCGGACCAAAGCAGACATCACTTAATACATCCACTTCAAATAACTGATATTCAGGATACTGGAACACCAGTCCGACCTGCGTGCGGAGCTGCTTCATATCGTATCCTTCTTCATAAATATTTTTTCCTTCATAGAGCAGCCTTCCTGAGGTTGCTTTCATCAATCCGTTCAGATGCTGGATCAGAGTAGATTTTCCTGAACCGGTATGACCAATGATCCCGACAAACTGTCCCTGTGGAATCTCAAGACTGACATCCTTCAATGCGTGCTTCTCGTAAGCGGTTCCCGGATTGTATACATAACTGAGATGTTCTAATATAATCGACATAATGCTTCTACCAGTTCTTCCCTTCTTAAAATTCCTTTTGGCAGATCCACTCCACGGCGGATCAGCTCATCTGCCAGCATCGTAACCTGTGGTACATCCATCCGGTATTTTTTCAGTTCATCAACCCGGCTGAAAATTTCCCGTGGTGTGCCATGCATAACGATCCTCCCATCATCCATGACAAAGACCTGATCTGCATCCACCACTTCTTCCATATAATGAGTGATCAGGATCACAGTCACATTTTTTTCTCTCCGAAGCTTTTCCACTGCAAAGATTACTTCTTTTCTTCCATTTGGATCCAGCATGGCAGTCGGCTCATCCAGTACAATGCATTTTGGCTCCATTGCGATCACTCCTGCGATCGCCACTCTCTGCTTCTGACCGCCTGAAAGCTTATTGGGAGAATCTTTTCTCCGGTCCAGCATCCCGACAGCACGCAGACTGTCCTCTACTCTTTTCCATATCTCTTTTGTCGGAACTCCGAGATTTTCCGGTCCGAATCCGACATCCTCTTCTACCACCGTTCCGATGATCTGGTTGTCCGGGTTCTGAAAGACCATTCCGGCACTCTGCCGGATCTCCCACAGTTTCTCCAGATCCTTTGTATCTTTTCCGTCCACCCACATTGTCCCGTCTGTCGGAACAAGGATCGCATTCATATGCTTTGCCAGTGTGGATTTTCCTGAACCATTATGCCCCAGCACTGCCACAAAAGACCCCTGCGGAATGTCGATGTCCACTCCGTCAATGGCTCTGCGGCTTCCGATCACATTGCCGTCTTCGTCTCGTTTATCATATTCAAATACAAGCTTTTCAGCACGTATCATGCCCATGGTATACCGCCTCTCCTGAATCATATTTCATCGAGTTTCTAATTTCATTTATCCAACGGATTTTATTGTACGGTATGACACGGGAATTTGCAAGCCGGGAATGCTGAAAGCCTTCTCCGGATATCCCCATCTCTTCAGGAATGCTTAAACCCTTCCCCGAATACTTCACTCGTCTCAGTGAACATCAGAAATGCGGTCTCATCCGTCTTTCTCACTGCCTCCTGAACCATATAGGCTTCTGACTTGGAGCAGGCACACAGCAGTACACTCTTCTGTTGTCCGGTATACCCGCCGGTGGCTTCTAAAAGTGTCACGCCCCGGTCTGCATTTTCCCGGATCGCTTTTGCCGTCTTTTCCCCGTCAGACGTAATAATAATCGCAAGTGTTCCTGCCCCGATCCCATAAAGAACTTTATCGATTACCACCACCGAGGTAAAAGTAGAGATCAGTCCGTACAACACTGCATCCACATCCCCGAATACCGGCCAGCCAAGAAGAATGACTGCAAGATCGATCATCAGGGTGATTTTCCCAATCGAAAATGACGGATGCTTCTTTTTTATTGCCATAGTCAGAAAATCGATTCCGCCCGAGGACGAACCACGCAGATAGAACAACACCATTCCTCCGCCCAGTAAGACTCCTGAATAAACTGCTGCCAGCAGACGCAGTCCGCGGTAGAGCGGAAAAAAGGGAAATACAATATCCAGAAAAAATGTCGAAACAAGCATGGTCACCGCTGTCTTCAGAAGGAATTTTTTTCCTACTACTTTATAGCTGATCAGGACTAACGGAACATTTAAAACCAGGGTCATGATCCCCACCGGCAGTCCCCACAGATGATTCAGGATCAGGGCAAGTCCTGATACACCGCCCGGTGCAAATCCTGCTGCCCCGGCAAAGGTATCAATCCCTGCCGCATACAAAATACTTCCTGCTATATTATATAAGAAGTCATACAGATGCGATTTTTTCATAATAAAAGAGCATACCTTTCCTTTTTATCGTACTCAGTATGCTCCGTTTAAGCTCGAATTATTCTTTATACAGATTCATAGATGTCGGGGTCAAAAGCCCCCGACTTTGCCATCTGTACAAATCTGCTTTTTAAGAAGATTTATTTGTCTTTTACTGGATTTTCAATACTTACCTTGTGGTCATACCACACGCCTTTTGTTCCGATCAGAGCCAGATCAAACTCCTGATCGATCACTGTAACCGGAATATCAAATCCATAAACCTCTTCCGTAGCTCCATCGGAATAGGTCACCGTATCTACGGTCGGCTGCAGAAGCTCTGCTCCATCCTTCTGGGCATCCTCTGCCTTGCCAGGGAACAGATTGACAATATTCTTTGAATGAAGGGTGACATGAAAGACCATTTTTCCGTCTTTCACAGTCAGAGTTCCTTTTCCATCCTTTGTCTCATTTGCATGGAACATCGAACTGTCTGTATGAAATTCTGCAGTATATACACCATCTTCCAGTCCTGCATCTTCTGCTGCATTTTTCTTTTCCGAAGATTCTTCTGCTGTTCCTTCCTCTTTTGAAGAATCCTGTTCTGTCTGTACTTTCTTAGTATCTTTCGTATCTGCCTTACCGCCACATCCTGCAAGCATCGAGGCAGTCATCATAACAGAAAGTGTCACTGCCAACAGTCTTTTTCTCATGAAAAATAATCTCCTATTCTGCATCCATTGCTGCTTTTGTATGAGCTACATAAAGCTGCTGGATCTCTTTAATCTCACCTAAACCGGCAATCTGAGTCTCAATGTTGTCAAATGCGTCTGCCGCTTCAAACTGGCTCTTCCAGGAATCATCATCATCGCCTGCCATATCATTATTGGCATGATCTCCTGCTACAACCATCAGCGGACGAAGTACAACATTTTTGTATCCTGCTGCTTTGATCTTTTCAATCACTGACTCACAGGAAGTCTCTTCCGGTTCACCTTCTACTGTTCCGATAAATACATTCTCATATCCAAGCTGTTCCATCTGCGTCTGCATCTGGGAATAGCTGATCTTTGCTGTATGGGATGTTCCATGTCCCATAAATACAAATGCTGTTCCTGCTTCTTTTGCAGCATCCAGGCTTTCATACTCGGTTATTTTTACTGCCTCTGCTGTGATCGCTTTTGCTACGGCTTCCTTATCTGCATTGATCACAGTTGCATCGGAACCAACTTCTCCAAGCAGTGGCTCTGCAATTTTTACTGACTCGAACTTATCTTTATAATTTTCTACTGCTTCTGTCAGTTCATCATATTCTGCACCATGCATCAGATGCGTCGGCTGCACGATCAGATTCTTGACACCGTTCTTTACAGCTCTTTCTAAAGCCTGATCCATATTATCAATCTTTTCTCCGTCACGTGCCTGAACATGGTTGATGATGATCTGAGCCGTAAACGCCCTTCTTACAGACCACTCAGGATAAGCTGCCTGAAGTGCCTTTTCAATTCCACCAATATCCTCTGCACGGCTGTTATTAAAGGAAGTTCCGAAACTTACAACTAAAAGTTCATTTCCCCCTATCTCATCCTCATTCAGTGGATCATCTTTTGATGCGTCTCCCGTATCTCTTCCGAAATAATCCGGGTCTGCATTTTCACCTTCTACTAACTCTTTCTGTGCATCTGTCAATGCATCCCATGCCTTCTTTGCAGCTTCGCACTGCTCATCTGTCTTGTCTGTCCTCTCCTGTACATAAATATCATCAATCAGCTTTGCCACTTTATCTGCCGCCTCCTGATCTTTTTCTTTGGTTGACTGTTCAGATTTGGTTGAATTGTCGTCACTGTTCTTTCCACCACATCCGCTTAACATGGATATTCCAAGTGCAGTTACCAGAAATGCTGTCAATAATTTTTTCTTCATCTTTCCCTCCCTGATCTTTGATCAATGCTTTTTGGAACAGAATGATTCAGATATACAGATATACACGCCGACTCTGGCTTTTGTCTGCATAAATAAGTAAATAAAACCCCCGTTAAAACCGAGGGTTCACATAATATCTTCTTTACACGAATAAACTGTCTTTTTTATAAAAAACAGTCTGTCCTATTCTTTCGTACCGCCAGTTCCTCGTGACCTGAACTCTTCGTTCCTGTACTGCGAAAGGCAGGTCTCCCGGCTGATCGTTCAGACGCATCCAGCTCACCTTCCCGGTCTCCCAGTGGTCTTATGGCTGTTGCTCACGAAATACGGTGACGAGTTCGTACAGGATTCGCACCTGTTTCCCTTTTCACCAGTCCTGACATTTTGTCCGACTGACACCTTACGCATCTTTCATTTAATTGTAACGGAGATATTCTAACACCTTCCCTGAAGATCTGTCAAGAAATATCCCTCTTACCTTTTTGCTCCTCCAAAGTCCTGCGTAATCTTTCAGTCTCTTCCTCCGCTGCTTTTGCACGCTTTTCCGCTTCTTCAATTTCTTCTTTTGCCTTCCTTTTCACCTCGTCAACTTCCTTTTTCGCTTTCCGCTTCGTCTCATTCAGTTCTTCTTCCATCTCATCGATCATCAGCTTTACTGTATTTCGATCCATAATTTCCAGCTCTTTTGAAAACATCTCCATCATCCCTTCCATATTCAGGCACAGAGTGTAGATTTCTTCATAAATTTTCTGAAATTCAGGATTCCTGTCCAGCAGTTTCATAATCATATCCGGATCATCCTGACTTAGAAATACCAACCACTCTTCCAATTTATTCTCTATCTTTTTATCTTTATTGTGGATGATGTTATTAAAAATGTCAAGACATACAAACGTGTACTCCTGTAATAGATTGATCTCCATAGGCAATTCCTTTCTACTGATGATTTTTTTCTGACTGTTCTCTGCAGATTTTCATTTTGACCATTTATTTTAATTACATTGAATCGATGCTTTGAATAAAAGCTGTTGACCTTGTTCTGAATTCAGATGCTCCATGAATCGGAGTAATTACAGAATACATGACAAATACTGGAATTGCAATTTGTATTTTGTTCATAACTCATCTTTTTTGTCGATAAAATTGTGGATAATTTTTTTTTGGGGGGGAGGATAACAAAAGAGTCCGGACATACATTTTCTGTATATCCAGACTCTTTTCTTTTTAACAAAGCTTTTCACAGCTCAGTTCATTTTCATCCTGTCTGCATTTCTTAGGCTCTGCGTTTCTTTTTAAATGCAATTACGATCACTGCACCTGCTGCAAGCAATGTCATTCCGAAGAATGGAATTACATTGGCTGCATCTCCGGTCTTCACTGTGGTAGTCTTAACGGCATCTGCCTTCTTATCAGAATCATTCTTATTTAAGTCATTCTTATTTGAATCATCTTTCTTTGAATCATTCTTCTTATCATCGTCAGCTGCCGGTTTCTTTTTCAGACCATCCAGTGCCTTCTCGATTGCTGCTGCCATTGCGTCAACTTTATCCTGTTCGGATTCTTTCAGACCCTTTTCTACCGCTGCGACTGCATCATCCAAAGCTTTCAGACTTTCTTCTGTATACTTACTTCTGTCAATCTTCTGTACTTTTTCCATTGCTGCATTCACTGCTGTATAGTCTGCATCTTTTTCCGGTTCAACTACCGGGCTTTCTACCAGTTCGCTTAATGCTTTCTCAATCGCTGCTGCCATTGCATCAACTCTGCTCTGTTCGGATTCTTTCAGACCCTTTTCTACTGCTGCGACTGCATCATCCAAAGCCTTCAGACTTTCTTCTGTATACTTACTTCTGTCAATCTTATCTGCTTTTGCAATTGCTGCATTCACTGCTGTATAGTCTGCATCCTCTTCTACAGCCGGTTTTTCAACCAGTGCTGCATACGCATTATTGATTGCCGCTGCCATTGCATCGACTCTGCTCTGCTCGGATTTCTTCAGTCCTTCTACTACCGCTGCAACTGCATCATCCAGTGCTTTCAGACTCTCATCTGTATATCTGCTTCTGTCTACTCCTGCAGCTTTTTCTTTTGCTGCATTTACTGCTGTGTAGTCTGCATCTTTTTCAACCAGTGCTGCATACGCATTATTGATTGCTGCTGCCATTGCATCGACTCTGCTCTGCTCGGATTTCTTCAGTCCTTCTACTACCGCTGCAACTGCATCATCCAGTGCTTTCAGACTCTCATCTGTATATTTGCTTCTGTCTACTCCTGCAGCTTTTTCTTTTGCTGCATTTACTGCTGTATAATCTGCATCTTCTTCTACAACCGGTCCGTCATTTTTTACCAGTGCTGCTACGGCTGCCTCAAGAGCTGCCTTTGCATTGGCTACTTCAGACCAGGACTTATTCGGCTGATTTCCTGCATTGATCGCTGCATCAAGTTCTGCGATCAGTGCTTCAGATGCTGTGATCTGCTCATTCAGAGCTGCTACAGATTCTGCTGTATAAATATCCTTTGCCGCCTCTGTCTTTGCTTCTTTTAATATCTTCCGGTATTCTGTCAGATCATATGGGTCTGAATCTGTTGCACTTCCATTTACCTGGATCTCTACGATATGGTTCTCATGTCCGCTTGTAGTATTACTTCCAACTTTACCCATTGCGTACAGACGTACATATCTTCCTGTCACAGCTTCTCCGCTGTATAATGCTTTTCCTGCTGAAGTTTCTGCATATAATGTATCTGTCGGATCCACACCTAAATTATATACATCAGAATCTCCACTGTAATAGAGAACTGTCTTCTTCGCAAAATCTGCTGTATCAGATACTACCAGTGCGGTTGCCTTATAAGTTCTTCCATCAGACCAGTAACGCCATAAGTTTACATTGTTGATCTTGCACTGCTGTCCAAGATCGATCGTAATATAAGAACCTTTATCTTTTCCATCTTTTCCATAGATTGCATATTTATCAGAATTATTGTAAACACCATCTACTGCATTGGAAAGCGGACTTCTTGTATTGGTCATATCTGTTGTCTCATCAGGGTCTACCCATGCAGATGTTACATTTTTCTGATATGCCAGATTCTCTACTACTTTTGGTACAAGTGTTGCATAACCTGCTGTCAGTGCCTCTTTTGCTGCCTGGATCGCTGAAGCATCTCCACCTGAGATGGCACTCGTTGTATTGGAAAGAAGCGTATCCATATTGGCTGCTGTCCAAGACTCAGTTGTCCAGTTATCTTTTTCTGCTGTGATCTTCTTCACAGTCTCTGCCAGTCCTGATGTCGGAACTTCATCGTAGCCAAGACTTCTGTCATAAACTGCTACATTTGTCACAGCTCCGTTTACACCGTTACCAACGATCTTTGCTGCCGGAACTGCGAACTCTTTGTTCTCTGCATTATATACAGACGCACTTATCTGTCCGTCTACATAAATACGAACCAGTCCGTTATTTTCTTTTACACCAACGATCATAGATTCTGTTGCATCGGAAATAACTGTATCAGCTGTTGCTGTCACACCGTTTACCGTGAAATACGGATGTCCTTCCGCATTAATTCCGAGTTCATAAGCATCTCCCTGCTTTACAAGGACAACGCTTCTGTCTGCTGTCTGAACCTGTGCTGCTACTGTGAATCCGTTGGTTCCTTCTACGCTGCGGTCTTTTCCACTGATCTCGCTGTTGCTTCCCTCTACAGTTTCTTTCTCTGCAATCTTATTCTCTGCATAGTATGGAGCTGAGATCTTTCCTGTGATCTGATTTCCGGCTGCATCTGCTCCACTCTCTGCGGATACTTCTACAACATCGCCATCATTCAGTGCTGTAGCAAATGTCAGTTTAAATGTACGCAGGTCTGCATACTCTGAAACTGTCACATTATCAACTACTTTGTCATTTACTTTTACTTTCAGGCCTGCATTTCCTTTGATCTTTTCACTTAACTGCACCTGAAGCTCTGTTCCTGAAACACTTGTCAGGCTCTTGAATGTCGGTGCAGTTGTATCTGCATTCTGGCTCAGAGACCATACCTGTACTTCACCCGGCTGAAGTGTAACGGATACTTCTTCACCCTTTGTATAAGTATCTTTTGCTGTCGCAATCGTTCCATTCGGAGAATAAGTATGTACTGTACTCATGTGGTAAGTACCGGCTTTTGCAACTCCGATTGCATCATTCAGTGTAAATGTGATCGTCTTCTCTGTTGCAGACGGGTTTCTCATGGAAATGATTCCTGCATTTCCATCGAAGCATGCAAATCCATATGGATTCTGTACTTCACCGCTGCTCATTCCACCATTTCTGTAAGTGCTGAGTCTTGTTGCACTGGATGGATGACTACCGATCATCTTCGCATTCTTCAGCTTGGAGAAATTTTCTTCCTCCCACTCAAGGAACTCTGCATTTACAAGATATTTATCCTTGTCCAGCAGTGAATCAGAGTAATAAAGCTCCCAGAATGCAGTTCCTCTTGTTCCCATCATATACAGGTAATTCTTGAACTGTTCTGCTGTCATGGAGTCAGCTACGATTCCTGTTCCTTCACTTCCGTAGATCGGATCGTGATTATAAATATTTGCCAATGGGAACTGAAACTGGTGTACCTGAACAAACTCATAGTAGTTCGCATCACGGTAAGTCAGCATATTGTCCATCTTATTATTCAGTGTACCATTACTGATTTCTCCACGGTCTCCTGCACACTGTAACCATACAGAGTTTGCCCACTGTAAGAACCATGGACTTGGGTTTACATAACAGGTCAGGGAGATCCACAAGTTCTTAATATTATAATCTTTCTCAGCCTGACGGACATTCTCCATCAGCACGATCCATTTCTCCCAAAGGTCTGTCACATGGTACATCTGATTCTGTCCACCATACATATGGCGGTGTTCCTCACTGTATCCTACAACACCTTCTCCTGACGGGAATGCATTATACTGTGCAACATCTGCAAATCCATCCCACTTCCAGTAGTTTACTCTATAGTCATGCATCCAGTTGATCGCCATTTCTTCAAACTTCTGAACATAAGTTGCATCTGCAACATCAATGGAACCACCGGACTTACTTCCTGTTCCGCTCTTTGTCAGGATATCTGCCAGAGAACCGAAGAAGTTGTATCCTCCTCTTGGTCCAATCCATACACCGAAATCAGATCCCAGTTTATTTACCAGGGAACTGGATGTTGTCAGTCCATTCGGGAATTTGGAGTTGAACTCCCAAAATCCTGTTGTATTCAGGGTCGTTCCGGAACGTACGGAATCTACAACTGATGTATTATTGTAGTTGTTCCATCCATCATCCACTACATAGGAATCCATCGGGCGAACTCCGGTCTGTGTCAGTTCCTTCTCGATTTCAATGAATGAGGAAAGGATATTATCATCATCAATTCTCATCATGTTGTCGAACCAGGAGTTGTACTGCAGACGGAAATCTGACGGAGTTGCAATACTGTCGATATAATCATAAAAATCACTTTGGATGACTCCCTGATCACTTCCGTCACTATGGCTTGCACCAACAACGGTCTGCCAGGAAATATACTTTCCATCCTCAGTCAGCTGTCCGTCTCTCTCAAAATCTGTAAAATTCTTTCCTGTATAGTAGCGTACATGTCCCAAACCTGATTCAATCTGTGTATCAGTTTCCGGGAATTCTGATCCCACAAACATTCCATCAATATAGATCGGCTGTCCGAGATTTGCCTTATATTCGCTCATCTCTACAACACCGCCGACTCCCTTCGGAACAGTCCATGTCTTATCTCTGTCTGTGACTGTCAGATGCTCGCCATCGATATAATCCATGCGCACATCCTTATCTTCACTGTCAATCTCCAGGAACTTACGCATGAAATGATCTCCATCATACATGACAATCTTTTCTGTAATATTGGCTTCGCCTGTTCCCATCTCAACCGGATCAAATTCAAAAGTGATCATCTTACCGGTCTTATTAACATCATTGATCACTGCTGTTGTATCATCAATCGAAGTCGATTTCAGTGTCAGTTCACTGGATTTGATTTCTTTTCCGGCAATCTGTGTACCTTTGTCAAGAACAGTTGTTCCGGTTGTATCCTGCACATCCAGTTCTCCGACATTCATAAACTTATTCCGGTTTGCATCCTGCCAGTGGTAGGACTCAATACCAACCAGTTTGATCTTGGATGTCGTCACTGTTTCATCCAGCTCGATCGCATCCGGCTTTGTATTTGCATCGGTTGTCAGTGAAATTTCTGCATTTCCACCAACCGTTGCATCCTGCCATGCACTGCCATCCCAGTACTGGATCTTCAGTTTGGTCAGACGTCCGGTACAGTTATACTTCGCACTATTATCATAACGCGGTGTATAAACCACTTTTTTTACTTCTTTTTCTGATCCAAAATTTACTACCAGTTTCATATCATCCGAATTAGAACACCAGAAATTGCCTGTTGTATCGGTAATCCCGTCTAATATCTGACTGCTATTTCCCTCACTGGTCGTATATTCTTCCAATGAAACTGCCCCGTTACTTGTCTCATCCAGCGTCTTAATCACAAATTCTTCTGAATTTTCTCCCGGTGTGAACACTGAATTTCCAAGCAGGTTCTCAATTTTTGTCGTGGAAAGCCTGTCATCAGAAATACTGAACTCACGGCTGAGCTTATCATTTCCAATGGTCACAATATTTCCACTCTTCGTAACACTGACTGCATCCTGTGCGGCTTCTACTTCAGTCACTGCAAGCGGTGAGATCTGCACACAGCTTAATGCTGTCACAAGTGCAACCGCTTTTTTTAGTTTCCCTTTCATCATAGAAACTTATCTCCTTCCTCCCTTTTTCGTGAGTATCTTATTTATATTAAGATACATCCTACTTTATTGTATCTCTTTTTTCCTCTCAAATCTTGTCACCCCCCCCCACATTTTTTTGCTGTTTTTTGTCTGATTCGGAACTATTCGGATCTGTCTCGCATCCGTTTAGTGAGAGGGATTTGATTAGACTGGTATATTAATAAAGGTGCTTATGACCTGATATCCTATGCATCGGATTATCTGAGACAGGTCATAAACACCTTACTTTATTATTAGAAATGATGAAAAACTATTTTCAATTATTATCCCAGCATTTCCCGGAGCATTTTGTTGACCATTCCCGGATTTGCCTTTCCTTTCATGGCTTTCATCGTCTGTCCGACCAATGCACCGAGTGCTTTTTCTTTTCCTCCTCTGTAATCAGCGACTGCCTGTGGATTGTCAGCAATGACTTTCTCCAGCGTCGTTCTGAGTGCATCTGCATCATTGACTGTCTTCAGTCCATGCTCTTCTACATATACATCCGGCTCAATATCATTCAGGAAGATCTGTTCAAATACTTCTTTTGCCACAGAACTATTTACTGTACCCGCATCATTAAGCTCGATCAGCTTCGCCAGATTCACCGGTGAGAACTTCAGGTCTTCTGCTTCCATGCTGTGTTCCTTCATCAAACGCATCGTCTCTACCATCAGCCAGTTTGATACTTTTTTCGGCTTATTGCAGATCGCAGTCGTCGCTTCAAAAAGATCTGCCATATGCTTGGATTCTGTAATGATCTCTGCATCATATTCCGGGATGTCAAATTCTTTTTTGTAACGCTCCAGCTTCTCTGTCCGAAGTTCCGGCTGCTGTGCCCTGATTTTTTCGATCCATTCGTCACTGATCACGATCGGAACAAGATCCGGTTCAGGAAAGTAACGGTAATCCTGTGCATCTTCTTTGGAACGCATTGCATAGGAATGTTCTTTATTATCATCCCATCTTCTTGTCTCCTGGGTCACTGCTTTTCCTTCTTCCAGCAGCTCGATCTGTCTCTGACGCTCTCCCTCAATTGCATGAGCGATTGCTTTAAAGGAGTTCAGGTTTTTCATTTCCGTTCTTGTACCAAATGTATCCGAACCAACTTCCCGAACAGAAAGGTTTACATCCGCACGCATAGATCCCTCCTGCAGCTTGCAGTCCGATGCTCCCAGATACTGTACGATCATACGGAGTTTCTCAAGATATGCGATCACTTCCTCAGCGGAACGCATATCCGGCTCTGATACAATCTCTACCAGCGGAACTCCGCTTCGGTTATAATCAACCAGTGATGTATCATCCCATTCATCGTGAACGAGCTTTCCTGCATCTTCCTCCATATGCATTTCATGGATCCGCACTTTTTTCTTTCCGCTTCCGCTTTCAATCTCTACATATCCATCTCGTGCGATTGGAAGATAAAGCTGGGAAATCTGATAGTTCTGCGGATTATCAGGATAAAAATAGTTCTTGCGGTCAAATTTACATACCTGCGTGATCTTACAGTTTGTTGCAAGTCCGATCGCCATCGCATATTCTACAACCTGCTTATTCAATACCGGAAGCGACCCCGGCATACCGGTGCAGACCGGGCAGGTATGCGTATTCGGTGCCCCACCAAATTCGGTACTGCATCCACAGAAAATCTTTGTCTTTGTTGCCAGTTCGATATGAACTTCCAGTCCGATCACTGTCTCATACTGCTTTGCCATGATTACTGTACCTCCTTTTCCGCTGTCCGTCCGATCTGTGCAGGAACCTCATGCACTTTCTTTGTCGCACATTCATAAGTATATGCGGCACGGATCAGCGTCTTTTCGTCGAATACATTTCCTATGAGCTGCATTCCCACCGGCAGTCCTTTGCTGTCTTTTCCTACCGGCACACTCATGCCCGGAAGTCCGGCAAGATTGACAGAGATCGTATAAATATCTCCCAAATACATTTTCATCGGATCATCCAGACTCTTTCCAAGCTCCGGTGCTGTTGTCGGGGCTGCCGGTCCTAAGATCAGATCGTATTTTTCAAACGCCCGGTCAAATTCCCTCTTGATCAGGGCTTTTGTCCTCAATGCTTTCAGATAATAGGCATCATAATATCCTGAACTTAATACGAAAGATCCCAGCATGATCCTTCTCTTTACCTCTGCTCCAAATCCTTCGGAACGGGTCTTTTTATACATATTATGAAGTCCCTCATACTCTTTGGTCCGATATCCATATTTTACTCCGTCGAAACGTTCCAGGTTGGAGCTTGCCTCTGCTGCTGCGATCGTATAGTATGCCGGGATTGCATATTTTACAAGTCCCAGATCAAATGCTTCTACCACTGCACCTTTTTCTTCAAGCACTTTCGCTGCCTGCATGACTGCCTGATTCACTTCCGGATCCAGACCCTCTCCCATATAATCTCTCGGGATTCCGATTCTGAGTCCTTTTACATCTTCTACGAGTGCTTCTGTAAAATCACAGTCATCCCGTTCGATCGAAGTACTGTCTTTCTCATCGTGGGATGCGATCACTTCCAGGATTGCCGCACAGTCTGCCACATCCTTCGCCACCGGTCCGATCTGATCTAATGAAGAACCATATGCCACCAGTCCATAACGGGAAACTGTACCGTATGTCGGTTTCAGTCCGACTACTCCACAGAAGGAACTCGGCTGACGGATCGATCCACCGGTATCAGAACCAAGTGCATAATAACATTCGCACGCAGCCACTGCCGCACAGGATCCACCGGAAGAACCTCCCGGAACGTGTGCTGTATTATGAGGGTTTTTCGTTGGTCCATAATAAGAAGTCTCCGTCGTACTTCCCATGGCAAACTCATCCATATTCGTCTTTCCAAGAATGACGGCTCCGGCATTTTTCAGGTTTTCAACCGCCTGTGCTGTATAAGTCGGCTGAAAACCTGAAAGGATTTTGGAACTGCATGTGGTAAGCTGACCCTCAATGCACATATTATCTTTGATTGCTACTGGAACTCCTGCCAGCGGTCCGATCAGTTCTCCTGCGTCGATCTTTTTCTGAATTTCATCTGCCTGTGCATATGCCCCTTCTTCATCCAGTGTCACATAACTGTTAATCGCCGGTTCTACTTCTTTTGCCTGCTCGATTACTGCCCGGACCGCTTCTCTGACCGTCACCTCACCGGCTTTTATTTTTTTGCCCAGTTCAAGGGCTGTAAGTTTTAATAAATCCATCTTCATCTCACTCCCTTTACCCTATCGTCTTCGGCACTTCAAAGCTGTCTTCTTTCCGAAGCGGTGCATTTGCCAGTGTCTTTTCTTTATTATCACCATTTGTTACAACATCTTCCCTGAATACATTCTGCACCGGAAATACATGAGACATCGGTTCAATCCCGGTAGTATCCAGTTCATTTAAAGTATCTATATAATCCAGCATCTGCTCCATATCGCTTTTGGCGGCTTCTTTTTCTTCCTTCGAAAGTTCCAGTTTTGCAAGGATTCCAACATATTCTATCGTTTCGTCTAAGATTTTATTTGCCAATTCTGTCACCCTTTCTCACTTCATTTTCTGTAAATATCATAAAATGCTTCATAGTCCTGACTTCCGATCTTTTTGGATGGTGTCAGGATCATTTTTCCTGTCACGGTGATCTCCGTTCCCTCCGTCAGCACTGCATTTTTATAGATTGCATTTTCATTTCCCGCTTCTACCATGATCGAATAATTCTGATAATTCAGGCTGTCATATTCCTCATCATACAGTTCTCCGAGATAGATCTCATACTCCATCACAGCCCAGTCTTTTGTTCCAGAGACATCATACACCCCTGCCGGAATCTCTTTTCCTACAGTATACTTCTTTTCCGGCTGGAGAGTATACGTCACACTCAGCGGATTATCTTCTGACTGTATCTGTCCGGTCTGACCATTTTCTGTATGGAAGGCGAGTATCACATCTTCTCCGATCATGACATGGGCTCCATCATACAGTCTCACATCTTCTTTTTCAGTGATATCTCCATTCTCCTCCGACGCATCTTCGGAGAAATAACCATACAGATAAATAGAATTTTCCGGATCCTGTGTCTGGAAAGAACCGTATCCTGACTGGAGCGTTACATCATAAGTTCCTTCAGGAAGATCCGTTCCGACAACATATTCACCATATCCAAGCTCTGTATCGTAAACCTCTCCATGATCAGACAGTTCTCTCGTTACAAACTCATACGGATCTGTCTCATCCACACTTGTATCAACATCTGAACCATCCCACCAGTTATCGCTATCGGCATCATCAAACTGGTTTATCACATTTTCTATCACAGTTTTTGTATAACTTACCGCAGGTCCGCCAACACTGATCAGAATCATCAGCAATACAATGACAGTTGAAATCCATCCCTTTTTCTGCTTTCCTTCCTTTTTCTTTTTCCTGCCCGTCTGCGTCCAATTCTGTCCACGCTGCCAGGAAGTCTGCCCCTGCTGGTTCTGTCCATTCTGCCAGGAAACCTGCCTCTGCTGGTTTTGTCCATTCTGCCAGGAAGTCTGTCTCTGACGGTTCTGCCCGCCAGACTGGTTCGTATGTGAACCGGACGGCTTTCCGTTATGGGATTCACATAAATGCTTTGCCTCTATTCCTTTTCTGTCAAAGCTGCTTTCATTCAGGCGGTAATTTTTCCGCTCAATTTTTGTATTATCAAGGCCGCAAAGTGTACATCTTCCATTTACGAGTTTTCCACCACAAAGATAACATCTTCTCTTTTTCATCTGAACTCCTCCGCTTTTCTGTCCACAACGGTCTCTCGCTTTCCATGACGATCACTATGACTATCTTCCTGCGACACTTTCTGTCTCCATCTGTGTATCGCTATCTGTCTGCTGCACGCTCTGTCTGCTACTATGGCTCCAGTCTGCTCAAATCTCTCGGGAACAAGGTTGTCTCACGCACATTATCTTCGTTCATCATCTTCATCGTCAGACGTTCCATACCGATTCCAAGTCCACCATGTGGCGGCATTCCATGCTTAAATGCACTTAAATACTGTTCCATTCCCTCGTCCGTCATACCACGCTTTTCCATTTTCGCAAGCAGCTCATGATAATCATGAATACGCTGTCCGCCCGTTGTGATCTCCATTCCTCTGAAAAGCAGGTCAAAGCTGAGCGTATAAGTGGAATCTGCCGGATCATCCATTGCATAGAACGGACGCTTCTTTGACGGATAATGCGTTACAAACACAAAATCCGCATCCCATTCTTCTTTTGCATATCTACTGATCAGCATTTCCTCTTCCGGTTCGAGATCAAATGGATTCTTGATCTTTCGGTCATACTTTTCTGCCACAAGTCTCTTGATCTCATCAAATCGTACCGCCGGAATCTCTTTCGTCTTTGGTACTTTAATATCCAGGATCTTCAGCTCTCTTGCATACTCTTTTTCAAGCAGAGCCATCGTATACTGAAGAAATCCGGTCTCCATTGCCATAATATCTTCAAATCCATCGATATATCCCATCTCAAAATCAAGGCTGGTGTATTCGTTGAGGTGTCGCTTGGTATTATGCTTTTCTGCACGGAATACCGGAGCAGTCTCAAATACACGGTCAAAAACGCCAACCATCATCTGCTTATAGAACTGCGGGCTTTGCTGAAGGATCGCCGGTCTGTGGAAATATTCCAGCCGGAAGAGGTTTGCTCCTCCCTCAGCACTTTTCGCACCGATCTTCGGAGTATGGATCTCTGTAAATCCTTCCTGATAAAGGAAATCCCTGAACCCTCTTACAATACCTTCCTGAATCCTGAATTTTGCACGCTCTCTGATATTTCTCAGAGAAATTGGTCTGTAATTTAATTTTGCTTCCAGAGATGTATTCAATTTCCATTTTGAAATCGGAAGCGGCATTGGCTCTGCCGGCTCACTTAAAATCTTCAGTTCTCCTAACCGGATCTCAATCCCGTTCGGAGCTTTTTCCGATCGCTCCAGCATCCCTGATACTTCTACTGTATCTGCTTCTTTCACATCTTTCAAGTTAAATTTTGAAACTCCTTCTTCATAAACGCACTGCACAAGGCCTTCTCTTTTTCTCAGAATGATAAAAGCAACGGTTCCCATATCTCTGATCGTATGGATCGCACCATTCACTCTGACTTCAGTTCCGATTCTGCCTGCTTCAAGCAGTTCTCTTAATTCCAGCGTCTCTTTCTTTTTTACTCCTGTTACAAGCTCCATTTTACTTCTCCTTTCAGATTCCAGCATCCCGGTAAAGCTTTTTTCTAAATAGAAAAAGTCCCGGGATACAACAGTATCCCGGGACGGAAATTATCAAATATAATATCCGCGGTACCACCCGCATTGAATCCTCCGTCTGCTCTTCTGTCAGTTCTTTCAGATTCCCCTCTTTGCAGATAACGCCTGCCAAACGTGCTGCCCTACTGATCTTTCAGACAGCCGGCTCCCAAGTGTTCCCTTGATCTGCTCCGCTGTCCGGCGCTCTCAGTCGGTGACGCCTGCTTCCTGTCAGTTTCTGAAGATCAGAGTCTTGTTCTTCGCTTTTATCAATTTTAACACGTTAGCCTGTTAAAACTTGGTTTAAATATTAGCACACTGCTTTTTTAATTGCAAGTTCTTTTTTAAATTTTTAATCTTCACTTTTCTGCTCTATTTTAATTCTTCGCTGACTGTTTCCAATGCCTTATCCAACTGGTTATCCTTCTTCGGATCGGCTTCGTCATACTGATATTCCACTTCTATATCAGGCTCAACACCTTTTTTATTGATGCTTTTTCCACTTGGCGTATAATATTCTGCGATCGTCACTTTAAAGCACGTTCCGTCCCCCAGATCCAGTAATTGCTGCACAACTCCTTTTCCATAGGTCGTTACTCCAACAATCTTTCCTGTGCCATAATCCTGGATTGCACCGCTGAAGATCTCCGATGCACTTGCACTGTATTGATTCACAAGAACTGCCAGCGGCTTTTTAAATTCATTCGTGCCATCACACGTGATCTTATCCGTCTTACCATTTTTATCTTTCGTGGAAACGATCGTTCCTTCCGGCAAAAGAAGCTTCAACATATTGCAGACAACATCCAGATTTCCTCCCGGATTATTTCTCAGATCGATCACAAGACCTTCCATTCCCTGATTTTCCAGGTCATCCAGTGCTGCTTTAAACTGATCGTATGTCACCAGATCAAATTCTGATACCCGGATATAACCAACCCTGCCATCCTTCATCTCATACTCAACTGTCTGTGCTTCGATCGTATCTCTTGTGGCAGTCAGTGTCTCTTCCTTCCCGTCTCTCAGGACATATAATGTTACTTCCGTACCTTTTTCCCCTTTGATCCAAGATACGATCGTATCCAGTTCTTCATCGCCGACTTCATGGTCATCTACTTTCTCCAGGATATCCCCCGCCTTCAAACCTGCCTTTTCTGCCGGAGAATCCTGGTAAACATTTACGATCGTCACTGCCTTTGTATCTGCATCTCTTGTCAACGTTGCCCCGACACCGGAAAATGTTCCGCTGGTAGATTCCATCAGAGCTTTCGTCTCATCCTTATTGTAATAAACTGTATACGGATCTCCCAGTGCTGCTGCATAACCTGAATAGATTCCCTCTACCAGTGCATCCTGATCCACTTCATCCTGATACAGATAATATTTGTCGATCAGTTGATTCAGTTGATCCAGCTTCTTTGACACATCTCCCTCTGTTACATTTTCTGATGTATAAGAACCGCTGCTGTTCCGGTTCACGATATACCATCCTCCAAATCCAAGGATCGAGATCACCGCCATGATCACAATTCCGGTCAGCAGTCCTGCCGCAAAACCACTTTTCTTTCTGCCTGTATTTTCTTCCATTCCTGACTCCTTTCATCCTTTTATATTCTATGCACAAAGAGGACAAAGCAGACATTTATCCGCTCTGTCCTCCCTCAGTTCTTCCTTTGATGACGTATCTGTCATCTTCTGCTTCTGGTCAGCATACTACAAATATGTATTTGGATTTACTGCTGTTCCATTTAATTCTACCTGGAAATGCAGATGTGCACCACTCGAATATCCCGTTGATCCAACATATCCGATCTGCTGTCCTTTTGCAACTTTCTGCCCTGCTGCCACGCAGATTGCACTATGATGCATATATTTCGTTACGAGACCATTTCCATGATTGATCACGACCCAGTTCCCGGCACTGTTGCTCCATCCCGCGATCACCACAGTTCCTGCTGCTGCCGCATAAGTCGGTGTTCCTGCCGGAGCTGCATAATCATTTCCCTTGTGAGGTCTTGGATCAAATGCCCTGACTTCACCGAAATAGCTGGACTGATAGGTCATACCCGGACACGGATGCGTAAAATATCCATTTCCACTGACCACATTCCCACTGGCCGACGGCTTAAAAGAACTTCCTCCACTATTCAACTTTGCCTGCTCCTCCTGCAGCCGTCTTGCCTGCTCTGCTTTCTCCTTCAGTTCTTTGAGCGTATCAGCATTCTGCTGGATCTGCGTCTGGATACTTGCGATCTGTGCCTCTTTACTGCTGATCATCTCCTGAGCCTGCGTCTGCTGCTCTACGAGCTGACTTTGCAGCGTATTCAGATTTTTATATTCTTCCTGAAGCTTTGCCTCTTTGTCCTGTACAGTTTTCACCGTATCCTGAAACTCAACCAGCATATCCCGGTCATAAGAAGACAGCTTTGCCACATACTCGGCTTTATTCAGCAGATCTGTGATCGAACTGCTCGTCATCATCATTTCCAGAAACTGTGTATTACCGCCTTCATAAAGATAACGGATCCTCTTTTTCATGCTGTCGTACTGATCATCTTCCGCGATCTGAGCCTGAATCAATTCATTTTCCGCATCGGAGATTTCATCCTCTTTGGCGGTCAGATGCTCCTGCGTCTCATTCATTTTCTTAATGATCTCATCCAGTTTCTCCGACAGCGTCTTCTTTTCTTCTTCTGCTTTCTTTTTATCCGATTCAAGCTGATCTGCTTTTTTCTCAGCTTCATCAATCGTAACCGCACCGGACTGCGATGCTGTTCCGATACAAAGGACGAACACCAGCAAAATTCCTGTAATTTTCCTCATCCGGCCTTTCATAGGCTTCCTCCTATACTCTCAGATGCTTGCGTACTGTAAAGAAGCTTCCAAGGAAACCAATTCCGATCCCCATGATAAGTCCGATTGGCAATAAGTATGTATATACTACATTTACCGGAAGGAAATCAATAATATTCTTCAGAATACTGAACCGTTCCATGACATAGGAACCTGCCTTATCATAAAGTACATATAAAAGTCCCAGTGGGATCGCTGCACCAAAGATACCGATGATCAGACCCTCGATCACGAACGGTGATCTTACAACAAAGTCTTTCGCACCAATATATTTCATAATAGCGATCTCTTCTTTTCTGACTGTAATACCCATTGTAACCGTATTGCTGATCAGGAAGATTGACACTCCCAACAGGATCGCAATGATCGCAATGGAAATATACGCAACCAGCATATTAACGCTGGAGAGTGTATTCGCTACAACATCTGATTTATTTACTTTCGACACTCCATCCAGACTCTGTGCAAACTTAACCAGATCCTGCTGCGTAGAAGAAAGAGATTTACTTCTCGCGATCAGATCCTGGTTGTTGTCTGTCGTCTTCATATAAACTTCATAGTTATCTGAATTGGCCAGCGGATTGTCATCTTTAAATCCTTCTGCAAGCTCTGGGTTATCCCCAAAATAATCCTTCTGGAAATCCTCCCATGCCTGCTCTGCTGAAATATATTTTACTTCTGAAACGTCGTCTCTTGCTTTCAGTTCCTTCCCAATCTTCTGAATCTGTTCATCTGTAGCTTCTTCATCAAAGAAGACCGTGATCGCCACACCTTCCTCAGCACTTCGGATAATATACTGAAAGTTTACAAGAATCGAGAAAAATAATCCGAACAGGAAGATACAGGCTGACATCGTTGCAATGGATGCCAGAGAGAACATCTTATTTCTCCAAATACTCTTAACTCCCTGCTTTCCAACGTATCCAATCGTACTAATCCTCATCTGTATACCCACCTTTTCGTTCATCACTGACGATGACACCCTGCTTCATAGTAATGACGCGTTCGTTCATCTCATTTACGATCTCCTGATTATGCGTGACAACAAGCACGGTTGTTCCACGCTCATTCGCCTCTTTCAGAAGGCTCATGATCTCCCAGGAGTTCGTTGGATCCAGGTTACCTGTCGGCTCATCCGCCAGCAGGATGGCAGGCTCATTTACGATCGCCCTTGCGATCGCAACTCTCTGCTGCTCTCCTCCGGAAAGTTCCTTCGGGAACGACTTGTACTTCTGTGCAAGTCCTACCAGTGACAAAGCAGCCGGTACTTTTTTCTTGATCACTTTGCCCGGTGTCTCTGTCACCCGCAATGCAAATGCAATATTCTCATAAATATTCCGATCTTTCAGAAGCCGGAAATCCTGAAATACAACTCCCAGTCCTCTTCTGTACTTTGCAATATTCCGGTGTCTCATACGGTTTAAGTTTTGTCCGTTCACGATGATCGTACCATCGGTCGGATTCAGTTCTTTCATAATCAGACGGATAAGGGTTGACTTTCCCGATCCACTGTCACCAACGATGAAGACGAACTCTCCCCGCTCGATCTTTACGGATACCCCGTTCAGAGCCGCATTGCCCTTGGAGTATTCCTTCTTCACGTTTCTTAATTCAATCATATGTTCCTCCTAATTATCCATACTCCGCAAAATTCCTAGTATTCTAATGACTCCATGTACTTCATGTACTTCACTACCATCAGAGCGATCTTGAACGTGATCGCATCCTCAAAGACACGCAGATCAAGTCCTGTACTCTTCTGCAGTTTATCCAGTCTGTATACCAGAGTATTTCTGTGGATGTAAAGCTGCCTGGATGTCTCTGATACATTGAGACTGTTCTCGAAGAATTTATTGATGGTAGTCAACGTCTCTTCATCAAAGTCATCCGGAGATTTTGCTTCAAAAATCTCCTTAATAAACATCTTGCACAACGGAAGCGGAAGCTGATAGATCAGTCTGCCGATTCCAAGAGTTGTATAGGCAACGATATCTTTCTCGCTAAAGAAGATCTTGCCCACATCCAACGCCAGCTTGGCTTCTTTATAAGACTTGGAAACTTCCTTGATGTCGTTGACCATCGTTCCATATGCTATATGCACCTGCTCGTCGCCTCCCTCTGACCGGAGCAGATCCAGCATATCCTTCGCCATTTTTTCAAGTTCTTTATTTCCATCTTTCTCTGAAAGTTCTTTTACAACAATGATATTCTTCTCATCTACCGCAGTTACAAAATCGCGGGATTTGCTTCCGAGAAGATTCCGCACATTGTCAAGAGCCGCACTGTCTTTTTCGTGGGATGTCTCAATAATAAAGATAACACGTTTCACTTCCGTGTCAATATGTAATTTTTTGGCACGATTATAAATATCCACCAGCAAAAGGTTATCCAAAAGCAGGTTTTTGATAAAATTATCCTTGTCAAATCTCTCTTTATATGCAACCAGAAGACTCTGGATCTGGAATGCTGCGATCTTTCCCAGCATATATTCTCCCTCGCTGTCTCCATTGGCAACAAGCACATATTCCAGACGCTGCTCATCAAAAATCTTGAAGAACTGTCTTCCCTGGATTACCTGACTGTCTGCAGGGGACTCTACAAATGCAAGCACTGCATCCGAACAGTTCTTATCTACCTCGCCTGTAGCTGCCAGTTCCTTCCCCTCTGTATCTAACACACAAAAATCAACCTTGGAAATCCCCTTCAATCCTTCAATCGTATTCTGAAGTATCTGATTAGAAATCATCCTTTTTCCTCCATTCCATCCGTTCTTCGATATGTGCAATTTACACATACCTTTCGTGTCGATTTTTTTTACGTACACATTTCCACTTAGTATATTAAGTCAAAACTGCAAAAAAATAAAGAGTAAATCCTTTTATTTTAGTCATTTTTTTGAATTTTTTACAAAAAATTCATATTTTCAGACTTAGCATAGTTCACAATTTTCCGAATATAGATCTTATTTCCAGGCAAATCCGTTATTCTTTTTCCTGTTCTACATGATATCTGAAAATTTTCTTCTGAATAAAAAAACGGATCCGGTTCCTCAATTTTATCTCATCCAGATGCCCTGTGAACGCACAGCCGCCTCCCAGCCAGACCCGTACATTCAGAAGGGCTTTATTTGCCGTAATAAACCGTTCCTGAAACGGGGACGGCAGCACCGACAGGATACAGTCCGTCTCCGTTCCGTTGATGGCATTGATCGCATCCTGGATCTGCTCTTCATTCTCCGAAATCACCATCTGCCCGGTAACGCGGATTCCCCGGTTGTGCCTGGACAGAACCGCCTCTACTTTTCCCAGATTTTCCTCACTGTCTGCAAGCAGGAATATTTTTTTATGATTTTTTTGCATATACTTCATGAACATCTTAAGGAAAACGTTCTCTTCAGTTTCCCGGAACAGCTTTTCATTTTCTATCTCTGCCGCTTTCAGGATCTCTGTATTCTCCGGCAGCAGCATCGTCAGTGCATTGATCTGCTCTTTCCATTGTGCATTTTCTCTTTCTTTCATCAGCATATCCATGGAAACCAGCTCGATCGTATCCACTGACTCACTCTCAAGATACTGCATCGCCCGGATCATCGCTTCTTTTGCTGTCAGGATTGGAATCTCCACATCAAATATATTCATCTTTTCTATCATAATAAATCACCCAACCATGCTCCCCATTCTGAGCATTTTATCAAAAATGAGTGGTTTTGTCAAAATAAGACCTTTCTGCTTCCGGTTTTTCTATATTTTTCCCTCCGTCTGTGCTGTCCCGTTCTCCTGCGTCCGTCTTCTTTTTGTCACCAGTCCGCCGATCCTCCCGGTCTCTTTGGAAGTAAGTGATTTCCAGCCCTGTGCAAGTACCCGGTCTAACAGTCCCAGTTCTTCCGCAATCTCATACTTCATTTTTTCTTCCTCTTCCAGTTCGTTTAAATTGATCGGTTTTTCTTTTTTCTTTCCCATATTCTGCCTTCTTTCTTTTTTTAGAAGTATTTCCCGATCAGATCAGATTATACTGAAAAACTGATTCCTGTCATCTGCCCGTAAAACTAACAGGACGGAGCAGATACCGGTCAAGTATCTGCTCCGTCCCTCTTTATAAGATGATACAAATATAAGTGAATCGTCAATTATTCGATTGCTTCTGTCTCGATCACAAATTTTACACTTCCATCCATCTTGCTGTCCTTACCACTGAATGTATTGTAGGTGCAGTCATCAGAGGTCAGTGCTTTGAGTCTGTCAAGTACATCTCCGAATTCGTCTTCTACTGTACTCTTTAATTTACTTGTTCCTTCTTTATCGAACTGATCCATACCATCTGCCAGCTTCTTTGCTCCTTCTGAAAGTGAGGAAGCCCCTTCACGAAGTGCATTGCTGTTGGCTGAAAGTTTCGCTGCACCGGCTGACATCTGTGAACCAAGTGTATTCAGACCGGATGCAAGCTGGTTCGTTCCGCTCTGCAGCGTTCCTGCTCCGGCTACCAGTGTTGAACTGCTTCCTTTCAGTTGCTCTGCACCTGAAAGAAGAGAAGTATTATAAGATCCGAGCTGCATGAATCCGCCATTCAATTCAGTAATTCCCTGGATTGCTGTCGGGAACTGTGCCTGAACAGATGTATTCAACTGTCCAAGTCCGCCCGAAAGAGTTCCAAGTCCGGTATTCAGTCCCTGCATTCCCTGATTCAACTGAGTCACAGATGCTGTAAGCTGGCTGATTGAATCTGACGGAAGACTGTCCTTTGCTGCTGCAATAGCATCCAGTTTCTTCTGCATTTCCGGAAGCTGCTGCTGTAATGCTGCTGCAGTCTCTTTAAATGTCTTCAGATTTGTCTGAAGTGTTGCTGCCCCGCTTGTGATGGCTGACAGGTCAAAGGTCGGTACACTGACCGTGATCGCAGATGCTTTCTGCACATTGTTCAGTCCGTCTGCAGCAGTCTGTGCATTCTGAAGTGCCGTAATTGCTGTACTGATCTGATCTCTTACTGACTCATCTGTTGTCGCATTTAACTGAGCCTGCAATGCACTGATCGCATTTGCAATCTGCGTCTTGCTTGTATTGGCTGCTGCCTGTGCTGCATCCACTTTTGTATTGTAATCTGTAATCTTCGCATTGACATCTGCAACCGCTGTCTCACAGTCACTTTGCAGTGTTCCGAGCTGGGTATTGATTGCATTGAGCTGTGTTTCCATTCCGGTCAGTGCTGCTGCAATATTGGCTACCGGTGTGGCAATTCCTGTCTGAAGACTTGCAGAAAGAGATTCCGTTGCAGAAATCAGTTCATTTCCGGTTGTCACCATACCATTCACCTGCGTCAGAAGTGCTGTCACTTCCTCTGAGCCAAGTACTGCCTGTAACTGCTTTGTACCTGCTGCAAGCTGGTTGGCTGCGATCACCAGATCGTCTGTCGCCTCTCCTTTTCCGTCAGCCGCTTTGCTCAATGTATCTACGGCTGTCTGCACCTGCTCCAGACCTTTGCTTAACTGAGATAACTGTGCGGCACCTGCTGCAATCTTCTGCTCGCCTGCCACATAGGAAATCACTCCATTTGCCAGTGCATTGGTTCCACTTGTATAGTCTTTAACGCCTTTGACAACTTTGCCTACTCCATTGACATACTCTGTCACGCTGCCGTTCAGTTCTCCGTTGCTGCCAAGATATTTCTGAATGCCCGCATTCAGTTCATCTGCACCTGCTGTATAGCTGCTCACTCCGTCTGCCAGTGTGGAAGCACCATCTGCCAGTGTTCCTGATCCGCTGACCAGTTCCAGTGCAGCATCTTCCAGCTCATTCAGTGAATCTTTCAGTGAATCAACATCTATGATATTATCCATATCCATATCATCCAGCAGATCTGTCAGGGCAACTGTAAAGGTGGAAGACATTGTGAAATCAGTTACATCTGCCTCCATCTCAAAGTTCTCTGGAATCGTTACGCCTTTATCCTCAGCTTCTTTTGTTGTCTCTTCATCCAGATCAAGGCTGTCTTTCAGTCCCGGCATACCAAATCCGACTACAATATTACGGCTTCCGTCTGAAATAACTTTTCCATTGTCGATCGTTACATTGCTGAAAGTTTCATTCGGAAGGATCATTCCGGTCATCATGACAAATGGTGTATAAACTTCCTCTTCTTTTCCATCCACTGTGACGGTCTTCTTTTCGTTATTTGTATACTGTACCTGGATCTTGAGATGTCCGCTCTTTCCCTTCAGCTCATCCGGTTTTACTTCCTTGCCGTCCAGAAAATAGGTCAGTTTTACGGATACCGGAAGTTCCTTATCTGTCGTACCCTGATAATAAATATCTTCTCCCGCAGTATTCCAGGTCAGTTGATCTCCATTCTCCGTAAATGTCTCATCACCTTTGACATTCTTAATCTCTTTCAAAATACTTTCATCCGTCAGGTTTCCCGATACACTTCCAGAATTTTTCAGCCAGTCAGATACCGTCACCTCATCACTATTTCCTGTCGCATCTGCATTGACATAAACCGTTTCTTCCTTATATACATTCTGCGTATCTGTGCTGCCTGCCGCATAAACCGGAACCGCTCCCATCATGACTGACATTCCAACAGCAAGCGAAGTTGTAAGGCTATGTTTGATTTTTCTGTTCTTGTTCATAATTTAACTCCCTTCTATTTAACCTCTGCGGGTTTCTTTTTTGCCCCGAGGAAACCAATCGAGGTCTTGCATATTACCTTGTCAAATATCATAAACATTGCAGGCAGGATCATGATAACTACGATCATACTGATGATCGCTCCCCTTGCAAGGAGGGTACAGATCGAACCGATCATCTCTACCTGTGAGTAGCAGGCCACTCCGAATGTTGCTGCAAAAAAGCTCAGTCCACTGCTGATAATAGACGGCATACTGGTCTTATGTGCAATACTGATTGCTTCCATCTTCTCTCTTCCACGCTGACGTTCTTTCTGATAACGGGTTGTCATCAGAATCGCATAATCTACCGTTGCTCCCAACTGGATTGCTCCGATTACAATGCTTGCCACAAACGGAAGGCTGGTTCCCTGATAGAACGGGATTGCCATATTAACCATGATTGCAAACTCAATTACCGCTACCAGAATAATCGGCAGGGAGATCGACTTGAATATGATCATGATAATAAGGAAAATCGCTGCAATGGAAATAGCATTTACATTCACTAAGTCCACATCTGTTACATCCTGCAGATCCTTCATCAGTGGAGCTTCTCCAATGACCATTCCACTTTTGTCATAAGACTTCACGATCTTATCAATGGCTGAAATCTGCGTATTGACCTCATCTGTTGCCGACTCATACTCTGAGCATACAAAGGCAAGTTCACAATCATCGCTCTGAAGCATCTCTTTCATGTCATCCGGGATCATGGAATCCGGTACGGTCGGACCGATCAGAGAATTCATGCTGATTGTCCATTTGACACCCTTTACTTCATCAATCTCTTCAAGCATCTTCTTTTTCTGCTTTGCATCCATGTTCTTATCCATCATGACCATGTGCAGATTGCTCATATTGAAATCTTTATTCAGTTCTGCATTCGCCACATTACTGTCCAATGTCTCCGGAAGAGACTCTGCAATATTATAGTAAATCTTAGTATGATTATTTCCGTAAATCGCAGGGAACAGAAGGATCAGGAAAATAATGATCCATGCCTTATAATGCTTTGTAATAAATGCAGAAGGCTTATCCATGTTGCTTAAAAGCAGTTTATGCTGCGTCTTTTCAATCGGTTTGTCAAAAACCAGTACCAGTGACGGAAGAACTGTTACACAGCAGACCACTCCGATCAGTACACCTTTCGCCATAACGATTCCGAGATCCCGTCCAAGTGCGAAAGTCATCACGCACAGGGCAACAAATCCGGCAACCGTCGTCACAGAACTTCCTGCAACAGACTTAAATGTATTGGCGATCGCATGCCCCATGGCACGCTCCTTCTCTCCCGGAAACCGCTTTTTATTCTCCTCATAACTGTTTAACAGGAAAATGGAATAGTCCATCGTAACTCCTAATTGCAGAACCGCTGTCAGTGCTTTCGTAATATAGGAAGTCTCTCCCAGAAAAACATTACTTCCTAGATTATAGAGAATCGCCAGTCCGATACTCAGAAGGAACAGGATCGGAACAACGAAGGAACCCGAAGTCAGTTCCAGAACAATCAGACTTAAAAGTGCTGCGATCACAACATAGATCGGAAGTTCTTTCAGTGCCAGATTCTTGATATCTGCTACAACACCTGTCATTCCACTGATAAAGCACTGCTCATTTGCGATCTTTCTCATCTCACCGACTGCATCCATGGAGTCATCTGAAGATGTCGTATTATCAAATAATACAAGCATCATCGTTGCATCACCCTTGAAAAAGGCTTCTCGCAGGTTGCTTGGGATCATCTCTACCGGAAGGCTGATGTCCGCAACATCATCATACCATAAAACATCCTTTACATGAGAAACATTCTCAAATTTTTCTTCCAGTTTTTGAACATCTTTCAGATCCATGTTCTCGACCACGACCATGGAAAATGCTCCCATCCCGTATTCATCCACCAGAATATCCTGACCTTTTACTGTCTCCAGATGCTCTGGAAGATAACTGAGCAAATCATAATTTACTCTCGTCTTTGCCATTCCGATCACTGACGGAATAATCAGCAGGAATCCGACGATCAGCATCAGAACCCTGTGCCTGGCAATCCATTTGCCAACTTTGACCATTTGTATCATCTCCTAAACTGTCTCATATATTTTAGCCTCTTCTAGTATAGCTCAAAATGACTAATAGTCAATATTAGAAAGTTTAAAAATGAATTTTAGTCATTTTTTTATTGACTTTCACGAAAAATGTGCCATACTAAAAAGAGAAATCAGTAAAAAATCTGCTTGAATTTCTGCAGAATCTGGTAGTAAAATACTTTGGTGTGCAGGCAGATCACAAAGGAGGCAACTGGATATGGGAAAAGTAGAAGATAATAAAAAATTGAAAATGAATATACTGCTTCAGACAGCATTTGACCTTTTTACAGGAAAAGGCTTTGCAAAGACAACCGTATCCGACATTGTAAATCAGGCCGGACTGGCAAAGGGAACTTTTTATTTGTATTTTAAAGATAAATATGACTTGCGGGATAAGCTGATCGCATTTAAAGCCAGCCAGCTTTTTGACGATGCACATAAGGCACTGGATGCTGCCGTTATCCCTGACTTCGAGGAAGAAATTCTTTTTGTAACGGACTATATCATTGAACGCTTTCAAAATCAGCAGGGACTGATGAAATTTCTTTCCAAGAACCTTTCGTGGGGAGTATTTCAGGATGCGGTCGGAACCGGATCGCTGGTTTCCCAGAAGTTTTACAACCACTATCTCGATTCCTTACAGCGGTATCACGTAGAATGTTCTTCTCCAAAACTTTTACTCTTCACCCTGATCGAATTTATCAGTTCTACCAGCTATAATTGTATTCTTCATAACGAGCCGGTGTCGATGGAAGAATATATGCCTTATATGCACGCCGCACTCAGGCAGATCTGCAAAGTATATATTACAGAAACTCCGGTTTAAAAAAAGAATGTTGGGAGCAAAAGCCCTCAACATTCTTTTTTCAGTTTTTCTCACGTAGATCATTTCGTTAAGACATTGCCTGATACGGAGAACCTTTTTACCGATAACCTGAAACACTTTCTGAAACAATTCCTAAAATAATTCGTCAAAACGCTTCATTGCCTCGGCTGTCTTCTCATGCTTTCCAAAGGAAGTCAGTCTGAAATAATTCTTTCCATTCTCACCAAACCCTGCTCCCGGTGTTCCCACGATCTGTGCATTCTCAAGCAGATAATCAAAGAACTCCCAGGATTCCATCTCTTTCGGGCATTTAAACCAGATGTATGGAGAATTTACCCCACCTGTAAACCAGATATTTTTCTTCTTCAGAGTTTCTGCGATCATACGTGCATTCTCTCTATAGTACTCAATATTCTGCTGGCACTCTGCCATGCCCTCTTCTGTGAAGACTCTTGCTGCCGCATACTGAATGATATATGGCGTACCGTTAAATTTTGTAGACTGCCTTCTGTTCCACATGTCATGAAGACTTAATGTTGCTCCATTAGAAGCCGTAAACACCAGCTCTGTCGGAACAACCGTATAGGAGAAACGAGTTCCTGTAAATCCTGCTGTCTTGGACAGAGAGCAAAATTCAATCGCACATTCTTTTGCACCCTCAATAGCATAAATACTCCGTGGAAGATCCTGATCGGTAATAAACGCCTCATAGGCAGAGTCATAAAGGATTACCGAATCATTCTTCAGGGCATAATCAACCCATGCTTTCAACTGCTCTTTATTGTAGCTTGCTCCGGTCGGATTATTCGGAGAACAAAGATAAATGATATCTGCCTTTACTTTATCATCCGGCATCGGAAGGAAGTCATTTTCCTCCGTTCCGTTCATATAGATGATCTTCTTTCCATCCATCGTATTTGTATCCACATAAACCGGGTAAACCGGATCAGGGACAAGAACTACATTATCATTTGAAAAAAGTTCTGTGATATTTCCTGTATCGCTCTTAGCTCCGTCTGAAATAAAAATTGCTGCAGGATCAACCTCAATGCCATTCCTTGCATAATAATCTGCAATCGCCTTGCGTGCAAACTCATATCCCTGCTCCGGGCCATATCCCATAAATGTCTCAGACACCGCCTGGGAATCAACTGCCTCATGAAGTGCCTCGATCACGCTCTTCGTAAGTGGAAGAGTTACATCGCCGATTCCAAGACGAACGATCTGATCTGCTTTGTCCGGATGCGTTTCCTCATATACTTTTACTCTTCTGGCAATTTCTGCAAAAAGGTAGCTGTCTTTTACATTCTGATAATTTTCATTTAACTTTGGCATTTTTCTCTTCCTTTCTTTAACCGACTAAAGTACTCTGTAAGTAATATTAGCAGAATTTCTCCAATTAGAAAAGAAGCTGACTGCAATTTCTAAAAATCCATTCTCTGGACCGCTTTTTCTGACTATTCTATGTGCAATTTGTCACAATCTCAGAAAAATATATGCAAAGAAAATACTTTCCACTACAAAAATAACCGGTACTCCAACCATGAATTTCAGTTTTCTTGTCTTGTGCCGGAACATCAGCATCCCTGCCAATGCCCCTGTGCAGCCACCGGCAGCCGCCAAAAGCAACAGTGTTCTCTCCGGTATTCTCCACGCACGTCGCTTTGCCTTCCACTTATCAATTCCGTAGATGATCCAGGTCAACAAATTCACCACGATCAGATAATACATAAGCCATTTCATAACCTGATCTCCTCTCTTAGCGTAAATGAATAGATAATCTTTTCTTTCACCGGTTTTTCAAGAAGCCCCTCCAATGCCTGTGCATAATATTCCAACTGTGCATGATAACGTTCTTTCAACTGCTCTGCACTCTTCACCTTGTCCGTCTTATAATCCAGTACTACAATCCCGTCTTTCTCTTCAAAGTAAGCATCTATAATTCCCTGAACAAGAATCACTTCCTTTTCCTGACTTCCTGGCTCACCGGAAAATCCCGGATAGACCTGATCTGCATCCACCCCCAGTACAAAAGGCTGCTCTCTCCATAACTTCCCTTTTCCGGCTGCCGCTGACATTCTTTTTCCACTGCTGCTTTCCAGGAATAATAAAATATCAGATATACGGATACACGCTGCCATCTCCGAAGTCATCTTTTTCTCCTTTTCAAAATCATGCACTGCATTTTTCAAAGCAGCTTTCGTATATTGCCTGGTAAAATCTAATAGTTCCATAAGCTTATGATAAGCAGTTCCTCTGGACGCCCCGGTCAGACCTTCTTTTTGATTCTGCATAAATCCCGGTACTAACGGAACAATTTCCGGTTCCTGATACAGTTCCTCGCCACCGTCTTCCTGCATTTCACGCATCTGTTCTCCTGCGTAAATTCTCTTTTTCAGTTCTGAGACTGTAAATTTCAATTTCATCTGCTCTTCCTGTAAATATGGATAAGTATAATTCATCTGTTCTGACAGAAGCTCTTTCCATTCCGGCATATACGACTTTTCTGTATCCCAGTGTTCCAGCACTTCTCTCGCCAGTACTTCTGCCCGACCTGCTGTTGCTGCCCCATAGGATAATTCTTCTCTTGTAACAAGCCGCACCTGTATCCATTTTTCTGCCTTTTTCCAATCTCTCATCAGTGCCGGTAAGATCCAGTCAAAGCAGGTCTTTGCCCCTTCCATCTGATACAGTGCAAGCGAATCTTTTTCATCTGCTTTCCAGCTATTCTGCTTTTCTTCTCTTTTTATTATATCTTCCATCATTTCCAATGCCAGAAGTTCTTCTTCCCCAAGCTTCGCTGTACCGGTCAGGATCATCTTCTCTTTTGCCCTGGTCATGCCAACATAAAGAACTCTCAGTTCTTCCGAAAGATTCTCCAGCTTTGTTTTTTCCTGTATCATTCTTTTCAGAAAAGTTGGATTTTTCGTTCTCTGTTCCAGATCAACTGCATCAATTCCAATTCCCCAGTCCGGATGGATCACAATACTTCCCCTCTGATCCTGCATATTAAAGCTTTTTCCCATTCCCGCTACAAATACAATCGGAAATTCCAGTCCTTTACTTTTATGGATACTCATCAGGCGTACCGTATCTGCCTGTTCATCCATAATTCCGGCTTCTCCATAATCAACATTATATTTTTTCAACTGCTCAATATATCTGACAAAATTAAAAAGTCCTTTATAACTCGTCCCCTCAAATGCACACGCCTTTTCCATCAGCATCTCCACATTTGCGATCCGCTGCTCTCCTCCCGGCATCGCAGCAATAAAAGTCCGGTATCCTGTCTCTTCAAGGATCTTTGCCAGCAGATCATGGATCGGAGTATAGGAAAGTATGCTTCTGAAGTATCTGACCTGCCTCGTAAACTCTGCCAGCTTTTCTCTGACCGCTTCTGAAATCTCTCCGCTGCGGTTTTCCGCTTCTGCATCTGATTTTTTCTTTTCTTTCTTTTCTTTTTCTCCGGTTTCTCCACTCCCGTCTGCTCCGGTTTCTTCCGTTTTTTCTTCCCCACACAGCCAGACAGACTCGTAAAATGGCAGATTCGGATATGCCAGCCGGATCTGTGCCAGTTCTTCCGCATCCAGCCCGACAAATGGTGAAGTCAACACTGCTGTCAGTGGAAGATCCTGCCTCGCATTATCCAGAATCCGCAGATAATCTAAAAGGACACTGATCTCATACGTTTCAAAATACCCCTCTCTGCTCACTGAATATGCCGGGATTCCTTCTTCTGCCAGCACTGCTGAAAAAATTTCTGCCCATCCCTGGATACTCCGCGTTAAGATTACAATATCCTTATACTGTATCTTTCGAAAGGAATCACTGTCTTTATCGTAAATATATCCCGATCCCATCATTTCCCTGATCCTTCGTGCGATCATTCTTGCCTCAGCCTCTTTGGCATCTCTTGTCTTCATGTCCTGCTGATTAAAGATCAGAACTTCTGTCTTATCCGTAAAGACGGCATCTTCCGGTATCGGTGGAAACTCTGCTCCCGCATACAGAGCCGCATTTTCATCATATTCGATCCCTCCAAATTCCCGGAACATCAGCTTTTCAAAAAGATAGTTTGTACTGTCCAGTACTTCCTTCCTGCTTCGGAAATTTTTATGAAGATCAATTCTCTGACAGGGACTGCTTTCCACACTGTAAGTATCATACTTCTCCATAAAAAGTTCCGGTCTTGAGAGACGAAATCTGTATATGCTCTGCTTTACATCCCCTACCATGAACATATTATTTCTGCCTTTACTCATCCCTGACACACTCGTCAGGATCGTTTCCTGCACCAGATTACTGTCCTGATACTCATCCACCATCACTTCGGCAAACCGCTCCTGATATTCTTCAGCAACCGCAGATGGCACGATTTTCCCCTCTGTATTTCTCGTCAGGATTGCCAGTGCAAACTGCTCCATATCACTGAAATCAATCATATTTCTCCGCCGCTTTTTTTCATCAAACCGGTCAGCAAACTCCTGTACCAGTCCGGTCAGCGTCCTCATTGCCTGAGCGGAATCCTGCATATCTGCAATCCATTCATCTGCCGTTGCATAGAAATAAGATTTCTGAATCCCATCAATCAGAGCTTTCAACTGCTTCCGGACAGCCTGGACGGATTTCCGCAGCTCCGCATCGACAGTCTCATCTTTTTTACCCGAAAGCTTTTTCCAGTTGAAATCCATCAGAACCTCACTCATTTTCTCATAAGAGTCTGCCCTTTCCAGCTTTTTCAGTTCTTTTTCATCTGATTCCAATGCCTCTGCATACATATACGGACCTGCCGGGAGCTGACAGATTTCCATCGCCTGTCTGACCAGTCCATACAGATCGCCCAGTTGCTGTCTGACACGTTCTTCCACTGTATGCACCATTCTTGAATCTTCCAAATGCTCTCTGTCTATTTCATAATCTTCTGCACAGGAGATCAGCCACTGACGTGGATCAGGATAACTTCTTGAGTATTCATACAACTGAAGAATCAGTTCCTCAATCTTTTTATCCGTTCTGCCTGTTCCATATTTTTCCACAAATTCCCGGAACTCTTCCTCATCTTTTGCATAATGTTCTTCCAGCATTTCATCCAGTACATCCTGTTTAAGCAGACGTAGCTCCCCTTCTTCTCCCACACGGAATGACGGATCGATTCCGATCACATGGAAATGATCCCGGATTACCGACAGACAGAATTTATGCACCGTAGTGATCATCGCACTATGTATTAACGATGCCTGCTGTTCCAGATTCAGATTTCCCGGAGATTCTTCCAGTTTTTTTTCAATCGCTGCCGCGATCCTTTCTTTCATTTCGGCTGCCGCTGCCTCTGTATATGTGACAACAAGCAGCTTATCCACATCCACAGGATTCTTTTCATCCGTGATCATTGAGATGATCCTCTCAACGAGTACTGCTGTCTTTCCTGAACCGGCAGCAGCCGAAACCAGAATATTTCTGTCACGCAGATCAATGACCTGCCGCTGTTCTTTTGTCCATTTCACTGCCATACTGCCTATGTCTCCTTCTCTATTTCCGGCTTTTTTACTCCCGGCTTTTCTTTATCCCTGGCTTTTCTTTATTTCTGACTTTTCTTTATTCCCAGCTTTTCCTTCATACATTCGACTGCTTCTTCCAGTGAATATTTCTGCAACTGACGGTATTCACACCCTTCAATCCGCTGGTCAAATCCGCAGATATCTTTGCAGGCACAGAAATCACATCCTGTATCCTCACCAAGCAGATACGGCAATGCACTTACCTCTCCCTCATACATCTCCGCTTTCAGTTCCTTTTGCTTCGACCTGGTATAAGCAAGTACCGTCTCAAACTTCTCCTGTGGAAGAGCTTTTGATGCACTCCCAAGTAATCCATTCTGATTCCTGCGGAGCGGATAATATAACGAACTTCCTGTCAGATTCGCCTCCAGATGTTCAATTACTTCCTCTTCACCATTCACAAGCCCATCCAGTTTCAGTTCTTTTAAAATACTTTCTTCCGTCTTCTTGTCTGTCTTTTCTCTTGCCACGATCGGATCCTGTATCCTGTAATAAAAAATTCCTGCAGGAACTATCTCCTTTCCCGGATATCTCTTTCCCTCTGCTTCCAGTGCTGCATTCAGATACACCGGCAACTGAAGCTGAAGACCATGATAGAAAGAAGTAATATCAAATACCTTTCTTCCCGTCTTATAATCTGTCACCTTGACATAAACCCGGTTCTCATCTTCGCACGTATCAATCCTGTCGATCTTACCACTTCCGAATTTAAATTCGTATCCTGCCGGTTTAAAATCTCCCTGCTCCATCTGTCGGGTCAATGCCCATACAGACCGGCGGATCAGACGCTTGATCCGATAGATCATATATTCATTTCTTGCACTTGAAAACAGGACTGTATTTCCATAATCCAGAACGCTGCTTTCCACACTTTCATCTATCAGCTCTGTCCTGCGTTCCTCCGGCATTGTTACCCAGTCCAGTTTCTCTTCCTCTGCTTTTCTTGCAAAATGTTCTAATGCCTGATGTGCAATATTTCCCAGATCCATCGCCTCAAATCCGTAGGTTTCCCGGTCAGAAAGCCGTAAACCATAACTCAGGAAATGAGCATAGGCACAGGAAGCAAACTTTTCCAGCCTCGTCACACTCACGCGTTCAGGATCAAGATACAGCTTTTCAGCCATCTTACTTCCCAGCATACCGGCTTCTTTTTTATAAAATCCTGCTCTCAGCAGCTTTTCAACCACTGATCTGCTTTTTTCATCGCCTGCAAACCATGTATAAAGTTCTTTCCATTGTGCATCCAGTCCCTGTTCTTTTTCTCTCAGCCCTTCCGCCAGTCTGAGAATCCCGGTCCTTCTTGTCATCTCACACTGCTGCCATGACTTTTCTTCCTCATCCACCGGTTTTAAATCCGGGAACAACCGCATCAACTCCTGGATCAGATACGACGGCCGGAGAGATTTTCCCTCTCCTGACACTTTTGCCCAGGATAAAAAGAGAAATTTTGTCGGCTTGGTAAGATTTAAATACAAATAAAATTTCTGAATATAAATCTTTTCTTTTGCCCCCGGAGAAAGTGAGATTTCTTTCTTCTGAAACTGCTCCCGGTCACATTCAGACAACAATCCGCCCACTCCTGTATTTCCCGGTAAAAGTGTATCATTTGCCCCTACAAAGAATAAAGCTTTGATATTCTTGATCCTTGTACGTTCTACATCTCCGATCATAACCTGATCAAGACTTGGCGGAATGACTCCTACCTTCGCCTCTTCCAGTCCTGCATCCAGTAATTCACAGTAATCTTTCAGAGCGATTTCTTCTTCACCCAGCAGACTTACAAATTTATCAAATAATTCCATAACGATCCTGTATACCTGTGCATACTCTTTCGCCAGTGCCAGTTCTCCCCGGTCCTGAAATTTTTTCTCCAACTGTGCAATTTTCTGTTGCAGCTTTTCCTGAACAAGATATTCATATACTGCCTGCGTTACATCTCTGACAGTCTTTTTCTTCTGCTTCAGAACCTGTATCAGTCCCATCGTCTTTTCTACAAAGATCACTCTCAGATGATTCAGTTCTTCCAGTTCTTTTTCTCCGGTTGACGGAGTTCTTCTGACCCACGCCTGCTGCCATTTTTTATACCCTTTAATATCCAGTGCCAGACAATAATTTTCCAATCGGTCAATCTCTTCATCCGTAAAACCGCACAATCCGGTCCTCAAATGCCTGAATACACTTTCGTAGGTAAAATTCTGTTCTGCCATCGCCAGCAGGCTCCGCAGATATTCTACAAATGAATTGAGCAAAATACTTTTTTTATGATCCATAAAAACCGGAATTTCAAATAATTCACACGCTTTCTCCAATGCATCCGCATACAGGTTCAGATCCGCAGCTATAACCGCAATATCCCGATATCTGTAGTCTTTTTCACGCACCAGCTTTCGGATTGATTCTGCCACATACCTGGCTTCTTCTCTCGGATTTTTCGTCTCATGAAGCGAAATTGCTCCGCTGCAGGTTTCCGATTCTTCTTTTTTCTTTTTATACTGTCTCCTTGAATAACGGAAAAGTTCCGATTCTAAAAATGCCATCTCAGGATTTTCTCTGAACCGGTATGGCACTTTTTCATACAGGCAGACCGGTTCTTCAACCTCTGCCCCTGCATCCTGTGCAGTCTTTACAAGAGATGTAACCATCTGCTTGCTCAACGCAAAAAGCTGGTAAGGATGCCGATAAATAAAAGGATCTTCCCTGCGGTCAATTTCAACCGTAACAATCACCTTTTCACTGACTTTTAAAAGTTCTGAGATCAGCCGGATCTGAACCGGAGTAAATCCCGTAAATCCATCTAGTGCGATCACGCTCCCCTTAAGAAGTTCTGAGTCACATACCGCTCTCGCCAGTACATCCAACATCTCTTCTTTGGTAATATAACGATCCCGCAGATACTCTTCAAATCCTTCATATACTTTACGGATATCCTGCAATTTATAATAAAGATAACTTTCCTGACTGAGTCCCTCCATAAAGTCATCCAGCTTGTCAAAATCAACACCATACTGTACAAATTCTGAGATAACAGACTTTACTTCACTAATATATCCCTGCTTTTTCAAATTTCCTTTCAATACTTTCAGGTCATCCTCGAGCTTCCCCGCAATCCTCCGGATCACAAGATTCTTCCCCTCATCATCAAGAACCGGCTGTTCTTCCCTGCCGACTTCTTCAAATACGCGATATGCCAGTCTCATAAAGCTTAATGCATCAATATTCATGATGCCGCCTCTCGGATGTGCCGCACATAAATCTCTCTGCGTCTGCATGGTAAACTGCTCCGGTACAAGAACCAGATAATTCTTTTCCGGGTGTTCCATTGATTCATTCACGATCTGCTGATAAAGATAATGAGATTTTCCACTTCCTGAATTTCCCAAAATAAACTGTAGTGACATTCATTTCCTCCAAATGCTATGGTATACAGAGCATCTGCCACCGGCAGTTTCTTCTGCATACTTTGGTATAAAAAGCAGATACAGACCGGTCACTCTTCCCACACCGTTCCTGCATCTGCCCGTTGTCCGCAATCACTTTGTATCGTTCCTGTATCGATGAACTTCTTTACTTTATAAGACTTAACAACTCACCTTTTGATACTGCACCGATCTGTCGGCCTGCTTCCTCACCGTTCTCAAACGCAATAAAGGTCGGGATACTCATTACCCTGTATTTCTGTGCAATCTCCATAGCCTGATCGATATTGATATTGCACACTTTGATTTCCGATTCCTCCTCAGCAATCTCATCCACAATCGGACTCATCATCTTACAAGGTCCACACCAGTCTGCATAAAAATCTACCAGCACTGGCTTTTCCGCCTGAAGAACTTCCTGCTCAAAATTTTCTACCGTTAACTTAACAACTGACATCTTTCTTTCCTCCTATAAACGAATCACTAAGTTACTTTCCTGCATTTTTCTGCATTTTAACTTTTCTTTTTTATTAATCTCCAGTTTCACCTGAAAATAAGCACTTCTTTCTAAAAATCAAATACCATCGGATCATAACTTGTTCTTTTATTTTGATTCATTGCATTCATCCTTTTCATATCTTCTTCCGTAATCTCAAAATCGAATATCGAAATATTCTGCAATAACCGTTCTTTATTTTTCGACTTTGGAATTGGGATAATCCCCTGCTGGACATTCCAACGCAACAATAACTGAGCAGACGTCTTATTATATCCCGCAGCCATCCTGCCAATCTCATCCTCGTCCAGATTTCCCCGCAATAAAGGTCCCCATGCCATGACCTGAATCTCATTTTCTCTGCAAAATCCGAGTAATTTCTCATCATGCATAAACGGCGTATGCTCAATCTGATCGATCATCGGTCTGACTTTACAATTTGCCAGCAGATACTCCAACTGGCAGACTTCAAAATTGCATACACCTATGCTCCTGACCTTTCCATCAGTATACAGCTTTTCCATTGCTTTCCATGTATCAAGCATTCTTTCCCGGTTCTGTCCCGGCCAGTGTACAAGAAACGAATCCAGATAATCCGTCTTCAGGCGTTCTAAAGACTCTCCAAAGCTTTCAATCGTCCGCCCATACCCCTGGTTGCAATTATCTACCTTGCTGATCAGGAAAATATCCTGCCTGGGAATCCGGTTCTTTTCTAACGCTTCACCCAGTCCGCTTTCATTTTTATACATCTGAGCCGTATCAAATAAGCGATAACCCTGTTCATATGCATATCTTACTGCATCGTCCATTTCTTTTCCCGCATTCATCTTATAGACACCAAGACCCATCTCTGGAATTTCAACACCATTATTTAATCGAAACATAATAAGCCTCCCTTCCATTTTGCGATACGACTACAGTATAACATACTTTTTCTTGCGGTTAAATCTTTTCTGTATCTTACCATATCCGCAATGCGTTATCAATACGAATATTATTTTATGATGCCAGGGTCAAAAGGTCTAAGCCCACATGAGCTTGCTCATAGGTGG
>ERZ791919.299-NODE-299-length-59364-cov-7.819926_pt1 | contig 59364 bp, 43 predicted proteins | sample MGYA00510137_ERZ791919 | MGnify/ENA primary metagenome ERZ791919 (study PRJEB30046, sample SAMN00792059) | human gut metagenome | study: EMG produced TPA metagenomics assembly of the A metagenome-wide association study of gut microbiota in type 2... | reverse complement strand
GGCTGGCGCCGAATAAACCGAAAAGGTTCAGCCCATCGGAAAGCGAGCTTTCCATAGGTTCTTCCTCCCGCATGCCCTGCCCGACTCGAGCCCTGACGGGCTCTTCCCCTGCAGGCCCTGCCCGACTCGAGCCCTGACGGGCTCTCGTGGTTCGGCTGGCGCCGAATAAACCGAAAAGGTTCAGCCCATCGGAAAGCGAGCTTTCCATGAGCTGAACCTTTTCGGTTTGCAGGGCTTGTAGCTAGATCCTGTTGTAGTTAATCAGACATCCCTTCAGGATGATCTGGCGTTCTTCGTCTGTAAGTTCTCCAAGACGGAGCGTGAATTCGTGGAGTCCGTCTTCGGCAACCTTGTAGGCTTTGATGGTGTCTGCCTTTGTTTCAACGGCAGTGCGGATTCCCGGGAAGAACAGGTAATCAAGATTCTTGAACGGAAGCTCTCCTTCTTCAATCAGGAACGGTAACATACCCCAGTTGATGAGGTTGGAGCGGTAACGCTTGGTTGCATATTCGTTGGCAATGTTGGCCCAGCCGCCAAGTACCTTCTGGCAGGAGGCTGCCTGTTCTCTGGCAGATCCGTCTCCCGGCTTTACTGCAAAGATGGTAGAACCGAAGCCGATATTGCTGTGGTTCACATCCGGATAAGACTTCTTGATCGTCTCAATTACCGGCTTTAATTCCGGCTTTGCCTCTGCGGCGCATTTTCCTTCCATTAATGCTTTCTGTGCTACCTGGATATCCTTGGCAAGTCCTACATAGGCAGGATCCTTACGGGAAAGTGTGAATTCCGCAAGTCCTAGCGGATTGGAACGGTAGGAGGAGGTTTCTCCGGAAGGAATGAGTTCGTCTGTAGTGGTAACCGGATCGTGGATCTCAGATACGACACGAAGGACGAGGTTTTCCGGAAGTGCGGTCATCTCCGGCCAGTCCTTGATGTTGGGACCAAAATGGATCTCAACCTCCGGATCTGCGACTCCCCTGGAGTCAAAGACACGGTTCGCATAAATATTGGAATCAAAATGATATTTGTACTTACCGATCGTTCCGTCAAAATCCGTTGCAGGTGTAAGAACACCCTTGTTGGCTGCTGTTGCGGCAATGGATCTGGCATCCATCAGAGCAACCGATGCAATCTGTCCGTTCTGCAGCTTCGAGCCTTCACGGTTCGGGAAGTTTCTTGTCGAATGACGGATGCTGAACGCATTGTTTGCCGGAGTATCGCCTGCACCAAAGCATGGTCCGCAGAATGCGGTCTTCAATACAGCGCCGGTTTCCATCAATGTAGCTGCACAGCCATTCTTAATCAATTCCATATAAATCGGCATGGATGCCGGATATACACTTAAGGTAAATCCATCGGAACCGATATAGGAGCCTTTCATGATATCCGCTGCTGCGCAGATATTCTCGAATCCGCCGCCGGCACAGCCTGCAATGATTCCCTGATCCACCATGAATTTGCCGTTTACGACCTTATCCTTTAAGGTATAAGGTACGGCATTGTCAAGGGACACTGCTGCACGCTTCTCCACATCATCCAGAATATCATCCAGATTGGCATTCAGTTCTTCGATGGTGTATGTATTGCTCGGATGGAACGGCATGGCAATCATCGGCTTAATACTTCCCAGATCAATGGTAATCATTCCATCATAATAAGTCACTTCTCCGGGATTCAGTTCTTTGTAATCTTCACTTCTTCCATGAACTTCATAGAATTCCTTAATGGTATCATCGGTTCTCCAAATGGAGGAAAGGCAGGTTGTCTCTGTCGTCATGACATCAATTCCGATACGGAAATCAGCGCTTAAGGATGAAACACCGGGACCGACAAATTCCATAACTTTATTCTTTACATAGCCATTGGCAAAAACAGCTCCGATAATCGCAAGTGCCACGTCCTGGGGGCCAACACCCTTTACCGGTTCTCCGGTCAGATATACACCAACCACTCCCGGCATATTGATATCATAGGTCTGGTTCAAAAGCTGTTTTACAAGCTCCGGTCCACCTTCACCCATTGCCATGGTTCCGAGTGCTCCGTAACGGGTATGGGAATCGGATCCAAGGATCATTCTTCCGCCGCCTGCAAGCATTTCTCTCGCGAACTGATGAATCACGGCCTGATGAGGCGGTACATAAACGCCGCCGTATTTCTTGGCGCAGGTAAGACCAAACATGTGGTCATCCTCATTAATGGTTCCTCCTACTGCACAAAGGGAATTATGACAGTTGGTAAGAACATATGGTATCGGGAACTTCTCAAGCCCTGAGGCACGCGCAGTCTGAATGATTCCAACAAAAGTAATGTCATGGCTGGTCAGCTTATCAAATTTGATCTTGAGCTTGTCCATATTTCCTGACGTATTGTGATTTTCAAGAATTCCGTAGGCAATCGTTTCTTTCTTCGCCTGTTCTTTGGAAATTTCTTTGCCTGTTTTTGCCTTAATCTGCGCTGCTGCCTCTCCGGAATCCGGGATAATTTCGGTTCCGCCAAGCAGGTAAGCACCGCCTTTCAATAAAGATACCATTTCTTTCCTCCTGTATCGTGCCTGATTGTTCTTTTTAATACATCTATTCCGATTATACATAATCTTTCCAGGTAAAACAACTTCATTTTCAATCTTAAAAACCGACCTCCAAGTCAGTTTGACCTGACCCGGAGACCGGTTCTGTATAACAAGACTGTTGTTTGTAAAATTACTGCTTTACAGCTTAAATTTATTTACTGAGATTTTCCAGATAAGTAGCATACTGATTCAGAAATTCCTGCTGTACCTTTTCCAATCCAGCCGTCTTGCATTTTTCGTTCAGCTCGTTAATTGTAGCCTGTACATCATCCACAAGACCAAGTTCAAGCATAGGCACATACTGGGAACATACCTCATTCATGGCAGCAAGTTCACTCTTTACAGCCGTGTCATCAAAGATAAATCCACTTGTTATCTCACTGATTGCATCACCCATAAGCTGCTGACGGATTTCACTCTGTGTAGTTCCGGCTTCTCCCTGAATTCTTTCCAGAACATCATTTTTTAATCCCCATGAAATCGGTGCATTACCCACTGTGTAATTTGCCTGGTCAGCTCCAAGTGTATAAGTTGTATCACTTGTTGCATTATAAGTGGAGCCTTCAATACCATATCTTGCAATATCATAGCATTCTTTATCAAATTTCAAAACATCAAGCACCATCATGGCTCTTTCCTGATTTTCCGACACTGCTGGGATTGCAAAGCCATCACCGGTATAAACGCCTTTTACATGAACCACACCGGGTGTAATATTAACCAGTTCTGCTTTCCATTCCGGATGTTCGGAATCTACTACATTTTTTGCGGATTCACAAGTATCAAGATTCCAGAACAGTGCTGCGCTTGTTCCATTCTCAAATGCATCTAATGGAGAAGTTGTGTTAGACACTGCATTTTTGGACCAGAAGCCCTGATCTGCCCAATCCTTCATCATGGTACAGAAATCCAGATATTCCTGTGTTCCGTACTGCCATACCACATCATCCACCGTAGGATCCGTGCCTTTGTAGAAATAACCAAAGTACTTGCCGCTTCCACAGCTCATCGGAACCAGATTGTTTCTGCTCTGGAATAAGTTCATGGACATTTCAACGCCGTCACCTGCTGCCGCATAAGGATAAATACCATCCTCATTTTCCGCCACTGCCTTGAAGTACTCCTCCAGTTTTTCCACGCTGTTGATCTCACCGATGTTATATTTTTCTTTCAGATCACCACGGATCAGAACCGGCATTGCATTGTTTACATACGGGCTGTTTTTCGGAATCATATAGCAGGCGCCATCAATTTTTGCCTGTTCGAAAGCCATGGAATCTTCTCCGGCATAGGTCTGCGGCATAAACTGCTGCAAAAGATCGTTTGTAATTTCAACAAACGCTCCCTTGGTTGCTTCTTCATTATAAAAAGCCCAGGTAGATGTATAAATCAGATCAATGTTCTCACCACTTGCCAAAAGCAGGGAATATTTTTGTGTGTAATCACTTAATGCAATATAATTAATGGTAAGAGAGGTATTCAGTTTTTCTTCCAGCTTTTCATTCAATGCTGTCTGCACTGCATCTGCAGCTACCGGTTCATCACCGATAACATACATCACCAGATCCTTATGCTCTGAGATATCATTTCCATAATATCCGTCTGTCTCATCACCTCCTGCTGTCTGCGCATCAGAATCTGTTTCCTCATCTGTTGCTGCTTCCTGCGTATCATTCTGGCTGCTTTCTGTTCCTGCATTTTCCTCTGTTGTCGTACTGCTTCCACAGCCGGCCAGAATACCCATCATCATGGTTACGCTTAGTAAAATAGCTATTGCTTTCTTTTTCATAGCTGGTCTCCTTTCTATTTCCTTTCTATTTTCACAGGTCTGTTAACCCTTAACAGCTCCCAATGTGATTCCTTTTACAAAATACTTTTGTACAAACGGATATAATAAAATAATCGGGCCCGTTGCAACTACGGTCAGTGCCATCTTCGTTGACTCAATCGGCATGGAACTGACAGAAACCGTTGTCTGACTTGCGATCTCCCGCAATGCCTTAATACTTCCCATAAGCTGATATAATAAATACTGCAGATTCATAAGATCATTTTTATCAATAAACAACATGCACATATACCAGTCATTCCAATACGTCAGTGCTGTAAACAGTCCAATGGTTGCGACTACCGGCTTGGACAACGGAAGAATCAGTTTGACAAAAATTTTGAAATCTCCTGCTCCGTCTATTTTCGCGGATTCTGTTATCTCCATGGGAATTCCTCCCATGAATCCTTTTACCAGGATAATATGCCATACAGAAACTATCGTCGGTACGATCAGTGCCCAGATGGTATTCTTTAAATGCAGATACTTTACACACAGGATATACCACGGAACCAATCCGCCTGAAAACAATGTTGTGAAGAAAAAGTAAAAGGAAAATATATTTCTCCACTTGAAATCCTTCCTCTGTAATACATATCCCGTCATTGCATTGATAAACACACTGACTGCGGTTCCAACAACGGTTGCAAATATGGTTACCAGATAGGCTTTTAATATTTTTCCCGGGTTTTGGAAAATAAGCTGATATGCTGCCAGGGAAAAATCCTTAGGCCATAAAACATAACCATTTTTAATAATGTAATTTTCACTGGTAAAGGATGATGCAATGATCAGCAGAAACGGAATCACACAAATGATTCCAAAAATTGCAATCAATGGATATCCAATCCCTTTAAAAAGGAGCACATCTTTTCCCATCTTTTTACTTTTCATGTCATCACTCCTTTAAAATAATGCATAGTCCGAATTTATTTTCCGAATTATTCCATTTACCACCATGATGGTTACAAAGCACAGAATGGATTGATAAAAACCGGCCGCAGCCGCCATCCCTATATCCGAGGTTTCCAAAAGGGATCGGAATACAAACGTATCAATCACATCCGTAGAGTCATACAAGGCACCGTTCTTTCCAATCAGCTGATAGAACAGATCTAAGTTTCCCCTGAAAATTTTGCTCACATCAAGCAGCACCATGGTAATGATCGTCGGTCTGATCGCCGGGAGTGTAACATAATGGATTCTCTGAAAGATGTTTGCCCCATCAATCTGGGCAGACTCATGAAGCTGGGTATCCACGCCGGTCACGGCCGCCATATATACCACCATGCTGTATCCCACACTTTTCCAGGCATTGAACAATACAATCAACACCCGCCACGCCGGTCCGTCTGCATAAAGGTTAATCGGTTCCATCCCCAACGTCTTCAGTACACCGTTTACAACACCATTCTCGTAGTTCAGCAGATTATATGCTATCGTTCCGACAATAACCCATGATACAAAATATGGGAGAAAAATAGAGGATTGCGTCACTTTCTTGAACTTCTTTCCTCTTGCTTCACTTAAAATAACTGCAAAAAGCACTGCCAGAAAGGTATTCACCGCAATGAAACACAAATTATATGAAAATGTATTTGCTGTTACTGCAAATGCTTTTCCCGACATAAAAAAGAATCTGAAATTGTCAAAAATTCCTGTAACCCATGGACTTCCCCAGATTCCATCCCTGTAGTTGTATTGTTTAAAAGCCAGCACCATTCCACCCATAGGCAGATATGCAAAAATAAAGATAATAACCACTGCAGGAGCAAGCATCAGAAGCAGTGTTCTGCTCTTCTTCAATTCCTTTAGAAATTCCTTCATATGGGCTTTCATCTCCTTTCTGACTTCATCTTAGCATCTCACCTGTACAATGAAAATCAGACATTCTTTTAATGAATAGCACAATCTTTTTGGTTTATTGAACCCCATTTTTCCCTATGCTATACTATGTTCACGCTTAATATTAAGGTAGCTTTTGGCCAAAGGAGGTCTTCCAATGAAATTATTGCTAGTTGATGATGAACCCTATACCCGTGAAGGAATCTTATCCATTATTGCTTTTGATAAACTCGGAATTGACGAGGTTTTTTCTGCTGAAGATGGACTTTCCGGGCTTGCCATGGCAAAAGAATATCAGCCGGATATTATCCTGACCGATGTACGTATGCCACATTTAGACGGGATCTCCATGTCCTATCAGATCCGCGAATTTCTTCCCGGCTGCTGTATTATTTTTATGAGTGGATTTGCAGAAAAAGATTATTTGAAGTCCGCAATCAAACTCTCTGCCATTAACTATATTGAAAAACCGTTTTCGCCCGAAGAACTCGAGACCACCCTGCAGCTTGCTGTCAGTAAATGCAACCAGGAAAAGGAGCAGCTCCATTCTTCCACACAGCTCAGCCATACCCTGAACTTAAGTCTTCCTGCGATTCGAAACAGAATCGCTCTTACTGTTCTGCGTCCTGTGCATGACCATGCACGTGCAGAGCTCTCTACTTATCTGCAGCTTGTATATCCATCTTTTCACGCCGGCGGACGGTGGATCAGCTTTCTGATCATGCTGCTCCCCGAATCGGAATACAGCCTTGACAGTCTGCAGACTCTTTTAGAAGACAGACTGTCTCTTTCTTCCTTTAACTATCACTTTATCGGCATGAAAAACGAGAATGTTCTTGTTGTCCATATTGGCCTGTCCGATCCGGACTATCAGGACATTCCCGTTTCTGAAATTGAAAATACCTGTTACACCCTACGCGATATTTTAGTAACAGCCTGTCACTTCATTCTGGCCACCGGACAACCGGTTTCCTCCTTTTATGATCTGTATGAGTCCTACCAGACTGCCTCCATCAGCCTGCAGCGTGGCTTTTTCAAGAAAATGGACTCGATCATCTTTTATAGCAAAGCAACGTCAGAATCTGCCTACCTGTTGGACGGAACGAAACTGATTCCTTTTGAAAAGGCTTTAAAATCCCATGATAAAGCTGCTGCCTTAGCCTGGCTGTGCAGTCTGACTGCCGAGCTTTCCCACTATAGCAGTACTCCCGTCAGTACCTGTAAAAGTTTCTTTGCCCAGGCTGCCGTCTGCTTATACGAACTGGATCACATGAGCAAAATTCATGCTTTTCCCGATGTATCATCTCCTATGGAAATTCAGGATACCATTTGGAATATGTCTTTTTTAACAGACATTGAGGACTATATTTTTCAGAAGCTGGAAGATTATTTTTCAATTAACGATGAGCAGTATACGCAAAACCCGATTTCCTATCAGATCAAAGATTATATAGAGCAGCATTACACAGAGGAATCCCTTTCTCTTACTGTACTTTCCGAGCATTTCAGCATTAGTGAATCCTATCTGTGTGTCATTTTTAAGAAGACCTTTGATATTACAATTAACCAATATATCATCAATCTCCGTATGTCAAAGGCCAAGCAGTACCTCCTGGAAAGCAACCGGAAAATCAAGGAAATTTCTGAATTAGTCGGTTATCGTGACTGCAATTATTTTATACGGCTTTTTAAGAAGACCTATCATATTACGCCATCAGACTTCAGATAAATTGAGGGAGACATTATGAAATTATACAACCGTCTTATATCCATTTTTAACAACTTTAGCCTTCAGAAAAAAATTTTTTATTCCTATTTTTTTCTCTGTTTTTTACTGATTTCCATTCTGTCTGTTTCGATCTGTACTTTTACCGCTTCCTCTCTTCGTAAGAGAAACACGTTTTCGCTTCAGCAGAACTTTAATCAGGCTGTTTCTTATCTGTCCTACAAATTAGACGGTATCAGTTCCACCAGTGATATGTTAATTTACAACATATCACTGAATTCCATACTGAATCAGACCGCAAGCACTTACAGTTCCAGTCAGCAGGTGAATGATTCCAAGGAAATCCTTCACCTTCTCAAAAACATACAGGAAAACGATGACATTACCCAGGCCCGGATCTACGTCCCCGATAACCTCAGCTATTCCGATAACGGGGTCAATATCTGCCCACTTTCCCAGGCAGAGTCTTCTCTTTGGTGGGATCCTCTCTTTGTCAAAAAGGGGCTTCATCTGTTTGTCGGACAGCAGGATCTGGAAGACCATCCTTACTGCTCCTCAGATGGAATCGCGCTGCTTCGTGCCATGTACAAACAAAACGACTACAATACACTTGCCTTCATTGTCCGTCTGGATGTTCCGATAAAAACCATTGAAGAGATCCTGAACTCTGCAAATTTTACGAATGACAGTACAACCTTTTTAATAGACTCTGAGCACCACATTATTGCAAATTCCGATCATCCCGACGAAAATCTGCTTCAGGCTTCTTCTAATATGGTTGTTCCTTTTTCCGGGCTTTCCGAAAATACTGTTACCAAGGTTTCCCTTTCTTCCGGAACATACATGGCTCTCCAGGCCGGTCTTTCTCAATCGGACTGGAAAATCATTACCTTCGTTCCCTATAACTCCTTCAATATTGCAATTCTGACGATAATCCGCTCCATCCTGTTGGTGTCCGTACTGTTGCTTTTCCTTGCTGCCATACTTTCCAAGCCGATTGCACATACCATCACCAAAAGAATGGATCATCTTTGCGATTCTATGTCCGAAGCGAGAAAAGGGGTACTTATGCCGGTCAGCGGAACCATTTATCAGGATGAAATCGGTTCCCTTTACGAAAACTATAACTTTATGATCGACCGTATCAATCAGCTTCTTGCCGAAAATTATCAGATCGGTACGGAACTGAAGAGTGCAGAATACAAAGCCCTGCAATCTCAGATTAATCCACATTTTTTGTACAATACACTTGATATGATCGGATGGCTCTCCTATCAGAACAAGACAGATGAAATCAATTCTGTTGTTTATGCACTGGCAAGATTTTACAAGCTTTCTCTTGCAAAGGGAAAATACATTGTTCCCTTATCCGACGAACTGGATCACGTCAGTTATTATATTAAAATTCAGGAAATGCGTTTTCACGGAAGTATCCGGTATGAGTTGGATGTTGATCCCGAATTACTATCGTATTCCATTCCCAAAATTACGCTTCAGCCCATTGTCGAAAATGCTATTTTCCATGGTATTCTTGAAAAAGCTTCCAAAAATGGCTGTATTCGCATTTCCGGTCTTTCCAGACGTACCAACTATGAGCTTATCATTTCCGACGATGGAATTGGTATGGATTCCGAAAAACTTTCTGAGCTCAACAGCGCTGACATCCAGGATCCGGACTCCTCTTCCGGAAGTCATTACGGTCTGAAAAATATTGACCACCGGATCCGGCTGCTTTACGGGAATGATTATGGTCTTTCCTTTGAAAGTGAACCCATGCAGGGCACCCATGTCCACATTCTTTTACCTAAGCTTCACGTAGATGAAGTCATGCAATAATGGGACTTTTTTTAGAAATACTGGACTATCTTTTCAGCTTTCCTCCAACCTATTTACTCGCTTTCTCTCCCATTTTATAATGCAGAAAAGGAGGAATGTGACTATGGCTCAATGGATGAAAGCAACCGACTATCACCTCATGAACACCGGCGTAACTTTTGAAAGTGCTTCAAAAGATCTGAAGGATTTATTCGACCGTTGTGAATATTACTGTAAAAAGAATTTAGCTGTTTTTACAGATAAAAAAGTACTGCGGGAAGGTTCCGATTATGACGGTGTCTGGCTTGAAACACAGCCCATGGGCGGAGAAATGTATGCCAAGCGTGATATGGAAGCAGCTCTGAATAATCAGCTTATTTTTATGGAAAACCAGCGGAAAAGCGGACGTCTTCCGGGTATGATCAAATATCAGGAGCCTTTTCTTTTGCAGGTTTCCTATGACTGGCTTCAAGGCTTTTGTTTCCCGGTGCCGGCATTTAAAATGTATTTTCTGATTGACCGCGACCCAAATTATCTGGCTCTGCTTTATGAGTGTCTGAAATCGTATGACGAATATCTGTGGAAATATCGGGACAGTGACAACGACGGCTGTCTTGAAACCTGGTGTACCTGGGATACCGGTGAGGACAATTCCATGCGCTTTACGAAATATGGAGTTCCCGATGGGGGATTCGGCGGCGAAGATGCTCCATCCGGAATCGGAAAACTTCCTTTTGCTTCCATGGATCTGATGTCCTATTCCTGTCAGTGCCGTGAGGTACTGGGATCCATTTCCGACCATTTTCAGAACGGCGAAGGAGATTATTGGCGCAAAGAAGCCGCCAAAGTCCGGGAAAAGCTGCATGATTATCTGTGGATAGAAGAAAAACATGCCTGCTATGACAGAGACTGTGATCACCAGATCATGCCGGTACTTATTCATAACAGTTTACGCTGCATGTATTATGGATCGTTTTCCCAGGAAATGGCGGATTCCTTCATCCGGCATCATCTGTTAAACCCAGATGAATTCTGGACCTATGTTCCGCTTCCCTCTATTGCGGTAAACGATCCATGCTTTACCAACATCAATTTTAACAATTGGGGCGGCCAGCCGCAGGGACTTACTTATCAGCGTGCCATTCAGGCTCTGGAACAATATGGCCATGTGGCCGAGATCCGTCTGCTTGGAAAGGAATGGCTGAACCTGCTGATAAAGACCGGGCGGCTCGTCCAGCAATATGATCCTTTCGATGGAACCCCCTGCGTTACAAGATCCGAGGGACTTGCACCGGAAGGCACAGAAACCGAACGCTATAAGGATGTTACTACCCTTAGTCCCGACGGCTATGGTCCAACGATTCTGGCTGCCCTGGAATATTATTCGCTCCTGTGCGGCGTCAATATTGCCTACGAGCAGGTTCGCTGGTCCTGTGTATGTGATTTCCCCGAATTTGATTACTGCCAGACCATGTACGGACATGATTACCGGCTTACCGGTAACGGAAAGGAAATGACCGCTTTCATTGATGGCCAGGAATTGTTTGTCTGTACCTGCGGCGTACAGATCACAACCGACCTGAACGGCAGGCTGCTAAGCATTGATGGCATTGAATCCCAACCGATTGCTTTCACACTTAAGCATCATGATACGTGCTATCATTCAGAGATTTCACCCAACGAAGCATTTTCGTTCTGTGATCAGGAGCTCAAGTTCCTCCGTAAGACCGCTTTTGACTATCCTTATCAGAAAGAAAGGAGCTGATGCGATTGAATCTTTTAATCATCGGTGGAACCGGCATTATCAGTTCAGCAGTTACAGAGCTGCTTGCAGCACAAAACCACTCCCTTTATATGCTGAATCGCGGTCTGCACAGCCGTTCTTTCCATAAGGCTGTCATTCCGCTTGTCTGTGATATTAACGATGAGAAGAACGTAAAGGAACTGATCCGGGGACTCTTCTTTGATTGTGTGATTGATTTTACCATTCAGTTGCCTTCCGAAATCCGAAGAGACTATGAATATTTTCAAGACAGCACCCGGCAATTTATTTTCATCAGTTCTTCCAGTGTATATCGCCGTCCCCTTTCCTGCTATCAGGTCACGGAAAGTACACCGGTATATAATCCTTATTGGGATTATGCACAAAACAAACTCGCCTGCGAAGAAGAATTGCAAACACTTTACAGAACCTGCAATTTTCCAATGACCATTGTCCGCCCCGGTCACACCTACAACGAAACCTGGCTTCCTCTTTGCATTTCCGGTGCTAAAGGATGTTGGACCGTGATCCGACGGATTCTGGAAGAAAAGCCAACCATTATTCCGGGGGATGGCTCCTCCCTTTGGTCCGTCACGAATCATCGTGATTTTGCCCGTGCCCTGTCCGGTCTGATCGGCAATCCCCAGGCTATCGGAGAAACCGTAAATATTTCCTCTGACGAGGTTCTGACATGGAATCAGATCTATCACACCATTGCAGATACGTTAGGTGTTCCCCTTCATCCATTTTACGTATCCTCCATGTTTCTTGATCAGGCAGGTCCCTATGGCTTGAAACGTTGTCTCACCGGGGAACGTACACAAAGTATTGTATTTCAAAACGATAAGCTGAAACGGTTATCTCCCGGATTTCGGGCAAAAATTCCATTTGCCGCAGGAATCCGTCAGTCACTCGAATACCTGCTTACTCACCCGGAGGAACAGGTCGAAGATGTTATATTTGACCAATGGTGCGATGCTCTGGCAGATTCACTGACGAAGGCTGCAAAAGAATTGAAGGAACAGTTTCCAAACTACGAATAAACGTATAGTCATCTATACAGAAATGAGGTATTTATGCAAGCATTTGATTTTCAAGATGTTACTTTAAATCCCGGTCATTGGAAAGACGCCCTGGATGAAACGATGAATTTTTATCTGAATATTCCAAACGATAATATTATGAAATATATGCGTGAGAGTGTAGGACGCCCTGCTCCCGGTATTTACTATACCGGCTGGTATCCACAGTCCAAGGGCATTGCCCTGATCGGACAGTGGCTTTCTGCCTACAGCCGTATGTATGCCATTACCGGGAAGGAAGCCTTTCGTGAAAAAGCATTCTTTCTGGCAGATGATTTCTGGGACTGTTACGAGAAATCCCTGGAAAAGGAACCCTTTTTCTCTTCGCGATCCCATTATAATATTGAAAAGCTGATACGTGCTTACTGTGATCTGCATCTATACTGCCAATATCCCAATGCAAAGAAATATGCTGAACATCTGGTACAGTTTTCAGCCCAGCTTACCGGGGATAACTATTTCGGAGATAACTCCACCGAATGGTACACACTGTCGGAATCTTTCCTCGATGCCTATGAAATCTTCGGAATCGAAGAGGCAAAAGTGCAGGCCAAGCGGTTTGAATATGGCGAATTCTGGGATCTGTTTTATAAAGACAGTGATCCATTTTCCAAGCGCCCCGTTGCCGGGCTGTATTCCGAATTCTGCCATGCCTACAGTCACGTGAATTCCTTTAACAGTTGCGCCAAAAATTATGAGGTAGCCGGCAATCCCTATTACCTGAAAGCACTTCGAAGCTTCTATCAGTTTATGCAGAAAGAAGAAGTGTTTGCCACCGGCGGATACGGCTCCAACTACGAACATCTAATGCCTAAATACCGGATTATTGATGCTCTCCGGACCGGACACGACAGCTTTGAAACACAGTGTGACAGCTATGCCGCTTACCGCCTGTGCAAATATCTCACCTGCTTTACTTCGGAACCGGCCTATGGAAACTGGGTAGAGTCACTGATCTACAACGCCACCTTATCCACCATTCCCATGACCGAAGACGGAAAAGTCATCTACTATTCTGACTACAATATGTATGGTGCAACGAAAAAGAACCGTCAGGATGGATGGACCTGCTGTACCGGAACACGTCCGCTGCTTATGGCAGAATTGCAGCGTCTCATTTATTTTGAGGATCATGATGAATTGTACATTGATCAGTATACGCCTTCCACCCTTACCTGGAAGCGTCAGGGTCAGGAAATCAAGGTTACACAGGAAACCGATTTTCCTTACTATCCTACGGTACAGATCCGCTTACAGACAGCCACTCCCGTAACGTTCAAAATCCATTTCCGTATGCCTGCCTGGCTCTCCGGTGCAATGACAGTACAGCTCAATCAGGAGCCTCTGTCAACAACTGTTGACGCAAATGGCTGGCTTGTGATCGAAAGAGAATGGAACAATGAGGATATCCTGACCGTTACACTTCCTGAAGGCTTATGGATGCATTCTTTTGATCCGCTTTTACAGGGGCCGAATGCTTTCCTGTATGGTCCTCTGGTTCTGGCTGCCGACTATACCGGGAAACAGACACCCAACGACTGGATGGATGTCCGCGAACTGCTCCCCAAAATGTACCCCATTGAAGGTGAACCTCTTCATTTTGCAGTAGACGGAATCGATACAATCCGCTTCCGTCCTTTCCTGGAATATAAAGAGAATGAGCGTTATTTTCTCTACCATGACACAACAGCCCATGCCACGAATCTGCATAAGGTGAAGCGGGAGATCCCGTAATTTACGTGCCGATCTGCATGGGAGCTTGGCAATTCATGGACTTATATTTAACTTAACAACTATATAGAACTAAAGTAACTATACCGGTGTTGAACCACTACGAAATTAATAGAACATGTAACACCTCATAAAAAAACGGGAATGATTCATTCCCGTTTTTTCATACACATTTTTATATCTTATTTTTCCGGTTTTTCTCCAGGATCCTCACTCCATATGGTTCCAGCTCCAATACCTCGTCTTCTGCCCACTTCTTTCCAACCCGGATATGCTGTTTTTCTTCTGAAGGATTCATTACAAACAGATAATCCTTCTGCCGTCCGTTCCGTATGACGGTTTCGATCTTTTCCTTCCGGTTGTGATTCATACCTGCTCTCTGAAGAACCGCATTCAATATTTTTTTCTGTCCTTCTGCATCCGGATCTGTGCCGATATACCACGCTGTACCTTTTTCAAACGAATGAACGCAAACTGCAGGTTTTCCTTTGTAATACTCGGATCCGTATGTCATAAAGCTTTCTGCGCCGTGTAACTGTATCACATCACACCAGTGCTTTCCCAAAGATAATTTTCCGTCTTTCATATGAAGAATTACCTCTTTGTTGTCGTAGAGGCTATCGTATTCTTCAATTTCAAGTCCCAGCATTTCTCCAAGCCTTCCGGGCAGTGCATATTCATCCATGCATTTATTGTTTTTGTCCATGACTCCTGTGCGCATGGTCAGCACCAACGTTCCACCCTCTCCGGTATATCGGATCAGCTTTTCTTCCAGTTCATAGGTCATCAGGTACAACAAAGGCGCTATAACAATCTGATAATCCGATAAATCATCCTCCGGTGACAGAAAATCAACCGGAATATTCCTCTCATAAAAATATTCATAATATTTCTGTATTTGCCCGACATAGCTAAGTCCCGGATTCTGAGGCTGATTTTTCAGTGCCCATTCTTCATCATAAGAAAATAAAATTCCTACCTTTGCTTTCATCGTGATTCCATGGATATCCTGCATGATGGGGCTAAGCTCCTGAATCGTATCCCTGATTTCTTCATACCTTCTTCCCGGTATACCATTGTGCGGCAGTATGCCATGCCAGAACTGTTCTGTTCCAAACAGGCAGGTACGCCAGCGGAAGTAAACAACCATGTCCGCTCCATGAGCAACACTCTGCACCGTCCACAGCCTGTTTTGTCCGGGTCTCGGATTTGCCCCAATGATTGCTCCTCCGGTAGGTCCGGATTCCATTTCCATCATCCAGAAATTCTGCTTTTTCAGACTTCTGATGAGATCCATGCAGGCAGCCACCTGATAGGGCTTTTCTCCGGGGGGATCAATGTAATACCCTGTGGGATACTGGTCATTGGATGCAAAATCCAATTTTTCCGCAAGCTTATAATAATCTGTTTTATCATAAAATCCCATCATGTTATGGGTAATCTTCTGATGCGGTGCAATCTGACGAATCAGATCAATCTGAAAATTCTGAAAATCCACTACCAGATCTGAGCAGAACCGTTTAAAGTCCAGTAAAAGGGACGGATTATGTACTGTTGGCGTCTTTCTCGGAACCGGGATCTGGTCAAACCGGTCATAATCCTGGCTCCAGAATCCGGTTCCCCATTCTTTATTCAGACATTCCATGGTGTGATACTTCTTTTGCAGCCATTCCTGAAATGCTTTTCGGCAGCTGTCACACATACAAAGATCCTCATGGCTGTTACCAAGTTCGTTATCAATCTGCCAGCCAATGACATAAGGATGGTCTTTAAATCGTTCTGCCATTGCAGTAACAAATCTCCGGATGTGCTCCCGGTATGTTTTATTACTCTGGCAATCATGATGACGTCCTCCAAAGCTCATTCTCTGCCCATTTGAATTCACCGGAAGAATTTCCGGATTCTGCTCAATGATCCAAGCCGGCGGAGCCGCTGTCGGTGTTCCCAATATCGTATAAATTCCGTGCCGTCCCAAAAGATCAGCAGCATCTGCCAGCCATTCAAAATCAAATTTTCCCTGTTCCGGTTCCATCTTATGCCATGAGAACTCCCCCATACGTACGACCTGTATTCCCATTTTTTGCATAAGATTCGCATCCTGTTCCCAGCGTTCCCTCGGCCAGTGCTCCGGATAATAATCCACTCCGAACCGGATATTCCGAAAAATATCGTCTATTTTTTTCTGATCCATATTTGCTCCTTTTCTCCTACTTCTCAAACAAAAACTCTTCCGGCAGTTCCACATGAAAATCCTCTGCCAGCTTCCGGAAATCATCCGGCCGGATGGTCTGGCGCTTCTCTTTTTGCATGGAAAGCATTTTCACAAGAATTTCTGCCGATTTTTCAGCCGTATGCATCAATCCGAAGGTCAGATCGAAATCTTCACCGGATGCAAACATGCCATGATGTGCCCATATGACAAGATTGTATTTCTTCATCAGTTCGCTTGTTGCCATCGCAATGTCCTTTCCTCCCGGTACCATCCAGGGAACAACCCCGACTCCCTCCGGAAAGACTACCGGACACTCTGTTGCCATTTCCCAGAGCTCCCGTGTAAAAATTTTATCCTCCAGCGGGAGTACAAAGGTAAGTGCAATAATATTGGTGGTATGCGCATGGTAGATGACTCTGTGTTTTCCTTCCGTGATCTCCATCTTTACAGCATGATTCATAAGATGGGAAGGCAGTTCCGAGGTTGGTCTTCCCCCGTTAACAAGTCCCCAGCATATGCGATAATTCTCTCCCTTGTCATCCAGCTCTATGATACAGATGGAGTCTTCCGGCTTCACGCTCACATTCCGGAAGTACTTTCCGCTCCCTGTTACCAGAAAATACATGCCTGCCAGTGTCGGAACCTGCGCGCCGATCGGGCACCATGCACCCGGTGTAAATTCCTCCTTTACCATCTGAATCTCTTCCGGTTTCATACGGTAAGAAAGATTGCCGCCGTTTCTCTCATGCCAGCCCTGCTGCCATCCATCATCTGCCATTCTGATAAATCCCTGTACAAATTCCGCATCCAAAACCTTCATCTGTCCTGTTCTCCTATCCTGTTTTATTTTCAATCGTTACCTTTTTACCAACACTTCTTTTTCATACTGTTTCACATCTTTGAGCCAGCCAAGGTCGTCTGCGACCTTGCATCTTCTACAATATTCGCCCCAGATTTCTCCAAACGGATAAAGCTTCATCTCTTCCTGCATCGCCATAAGTTCCGTCATTCTGTTCTCATCCTGCAGCTTGCGCAGCATGTCATTCGGCATACACATAGCCATAAGAAGAGCTTTCTGCCAGCTTCTGAAGCCGATCACCCATGCTGCAATCCGATTGATGCTTGCATCAAAATAATCCAAATCCATATACGTTCTGTCCAGTGCATTGCAACGGACAATCTCCTTGGCCATCTCCCTTGTCTCATCATCAAACAATACCACATGATCCGAATCCCAACGTACAGGTCTGGTAATATGCAGTGCAATCTCCGGGAAAAAACAAAGCAGCGCCGGAATTTTATCCGAAACCACTTCTGTCGGGTGATAGTGTCCGTTATCCATTAACGGAAGCACATGCTCATGACTTGATGCGAAGGACAGTGTGAATTCCGCAGAACCAGCTGTATAGGATTCCACTCCGATCCCAAACACTTTGGACTCGACACAGGGTTTCACCAGTTGAGGATCATACGGCTCCGAAAGAATCTGTTCCAGCGAATCCTTATACCGAAGACGTGGCCCCATCCGGTCTGCCGGAATGTCCTTCAGGCCATCACCGATCCAGATATTCATGACACAGGGAATTCCCGTCTCTTTTGCAAAATATTCCGCAATCCGGATACATGCTTTTCCGTGTTCAATCCAGAATTTCCTGGTTGCTTCATCCGGACTGGTAAGCGTCAATCCATCCTTTACCTTTTCATGTGAGAAAAAGGTCGGGTTAAAATCAATTCCAAGTCCTCTCTCTTTTGCAAATTCTACCCATCTGGCAAAATGCTTAGGTTCCAGCTTGTCACGGTCAACGAATTCTCCATCTTCAAAAACAGCGTAACTGGCGTGCAGGTTCAACTTCTTTTTCCCCGGCATCAGGCTCATTGCTTTATCATAATCCTGCATCAGTTCCTTCCAGTTTCCTGCCTTTCCCGGATAATTTCCCGTTGCCTGGATTCCTCCCGTCAGCGGCCCTTTATGGTCAAAACCGGTCACGTCATCCCCCTGCCAGCAATGCAGGGCAATCGGGACTTTGGAAAGACGTTCAATCGCCGCATCCGTATCTACTCCGATTTCCTGATATTTATTTTTTGCTACCTCATATTTCTCTGCACCTGTCATCTGCGTTCCTCCTTTAATCTGTATATTTTCGTATTGGAAATGACTCCGCTATGCATGTTCTTGCTTCGGTCAGATTTTTCCATTTTCCTGCTGCCAGAAGCTGGATCACCACATTTCCGGCAGCAGTTGCCTCGACTGGTCCTGCCACAACGGTTTTGTGGGTTTCCAGTGCGGTCAGTTCATTCAGATATTCTGCATTCGCCCCACCGCCTACCACATGAATCTGCTCATAAAAGCACCCGGTCTGCTTCTGAAGTTCGTCTATGGTTCCGGCATAACACCGTGCAAGACTTTGATAAATCACAGCTGCCACCTGTCCGATTCCCTGCGGGACCTGTTGTTTTGTTTCACGGCACGCCTGCTGAACTTCTTCTGTCATGCTTTCCGGTGCAAGGAACCGTTCATCATTGCAATCCACGATCGATCCGATCCTGCTTCCGGCTGCTTCCCTGCAGATTTCCTCATAACTCATTTCCGGTGCAAGTTCTTTTTTAACGGACTGGATCATCCATAATCCCATGATGTTTTTTAAATAACGGTAACGATGCTCATACCCACCTTCGTTGGTAAAATTATGCAGCCGGCTTTTTTCCGAACAGTCTGCCTTTGAAAGCTCCGTTCCCATCAATGACCACGTTCCCGAACTGATATAGACAAACGGTTCTTTTTGCGCGGGCACTGCGGCCACTGCGGATCCCGTATCATGCGTGGCAGGAAGAATCACCCTGCAGGAAAACCCGACTTCTTTTGCCGTTTCTTCATTTAATTCTCCAAGCACTGTCCCGGGTTGTCTGATCTTCTGAAACAGGCTTCTCTTATATCCCAATCTGTCAATCAGATCCGGATCCCAGTCTCCGGTATCTGCATTGACGAGCTGTGTCGTTGTCGCATTGGAATACTCTGCAGCCATTCTTCCGGTCAGCAGATAATGGAAATAGTCCGGAATCATCAGCATCGTTTCTGCCTGCTCCCATAACGCAGGCTCCCCACTTTTCACCGCCATCAGCTGATAAATCGTATTAAAAGACTGCTTCTGTATCCCTGTTCGATGATATAGTTCCTCTTCTGAAATCTTTTCATAAACCAGACGATCCATAAAAAGACTCCTGCGATCCCGATAGGCCACTGCATTTCCAAGTCTCTGACCGTTTTTGTCCAAAAGAACAAAGTCTACCGCCCAGGTATCAATCCCCATGCTGACCGGAATTTTTCCTATACGTCTGCATAGCTTCATACCTGTCTTTATTTCCTCAAACAGCCGCTCTACGTTCCAGCATTTCTGTCCGTCGATCTCTTCCATACCATTCTCAAAACGGTAGATCTCCTCCAGCACCAGCCGTCCGTCTTCCAAATGCCCCAGAATATGTCGTCCTCCGGATGCTCCGATATCTATCGCAAGAAAGTATTGTTCCATCGCTCCACCATCCTTCCAGCTTCTTTCTCTGTTACTATCGTACTGAATAATGGGGATAAAAAAAAGAACACCTTTTGGTTAAAAAAGTGTCCTTATTTGCCATCTCTGTATTTTTTTGGAGTTACACCATATCTCTTGTAGAATAATCTGTGAAAATAGCTGATATTGCTGTATCCGACCTTCATTGCTACATCCGAAACCGGTATTGCGGTATTCTTTAACAAGTATGCCGCCTGTCTCAGTCTTTTATCCTGAACCAGTTCCGTATAGGTCCTTCCTGTTCTCTTTCGAATTTCCTTTGACAGCCAATATACGTCATAATGCATATCTTCTGCCAGCTGTGAAAGTTCTCCATCCCGGTAATGCTCCTCCACATAGCCTAAAATCTGCATAACAAACTTTCGGAATTCGCTCTCCGTGTCTGTTTCCAATTTATCCATTTGATTCATTAGTAACAGAAAAAGCAGTCCCATTGTCACCTGATTAATGCTTCGCTTGTTTGGCTGCTTATTGGAAATTGTAAAAATCAGATTTTCAATCAGGTTCTGAATCGGAAGAACCTCTGCCACTTTAAAATGAAGATATCCTGAACTATCGTTTTCTCCTCTCAGGCAATGAATCACAAAATCCCTAAGCGTATTTTCTTCTGAGGCTATCATCTTCAGACAATCCTCAAAAAATTCAGGCAATATTATGAAATTAACAGCAATATCCTCTTTGCCTGCCGGATAAATTTCCTGCACCGCATTCTGGCTCAAAAGTAACAGTTCACCCTGATGTAAATACACATCTTCTCCATTGATTACATGATGTGTTTGTCCTCTGCACATATAAATCATTTCCACATAATTATGCCGGTGTGCAGGAAAATGGGCAAACCGGGTGTGTGCCCGCACCTGAATTAATTTTCCCTCGTCCAGAAGTTTTCCGGCATCCACCACATCAGATTCAGCATCCATGTACAGTTCTTTTTCGATGCTTCTGTGTCCTTCCAGAATTTTCTGTTCCTCCGGGGTGATCTCTCTAAGTTTATTGATCAATTCCTCTGTCATACTGCAAGTCCTTACCGGGTTCTATCTACATAATAACTTTCCTCAATTCTTCCGGAACCCATTGATCCCGACTTCCGCAATCCGGTTCTCCAAATCATCGGTAACATTCACCCGGTAATAAACGGTAGACCTGCCTTCCTTGACACATTCTGCTTCCGCAATCAGTTTCTTTCCTTTTACGGCACCGAGATAACTGATCGTGGAGCTTAAGGACACCACCCCCATTCCGTTCCAGTTCGTTGCAACCGCAAACGCAAAGTCTGCCAGCACGAAGTGCACACCGCCCATGACGCCACCTGCCGCATTAAAATGCCGCTCCGTCAATTTAATACTGCACCTCGCATAATGCTCCCTTACCTCTTCAATAATTGCTCCATTCTCTGTTGCAAAACGATCCTTTGCAAATGTTTCCCGGATCCTCCGAAGATCTATATGTTGTTCCTCTTCTGTCATTTTCATTTCTGCCAATTTACTCCTGACATTTCTGTTATAACTGTTTCCACGTATGCTGTGTGTATTTCTTCTATGCTATATTGCTATATTGTTCTGTCTGCATTTCTTCTAGCTGTTTTTCTGTCTGCATTTGTTCTGTTTCATTTTCTTCCAGTCTGTTTCTGTCAGAGCAGCGGTTTATACTTTTGACAGTTCACCAGATGCTCCTTATTACTTCAATGCACGTTCCAGCTCTTCCACCACAATACGCAGTGCTTTGATTCTCGCATACTTCTTATCCACGGATTCCAGAATATGCCATGGTGCAAAGGTCGTACTCGTCTTCTGGATCATTTCATTGACTGCCACCTCGTACTGATCCCATTTCTCACGATTTCGCCAGTCCTCCTCCGTAATCTTCCACTGCTTTTCCGGTGTGTTCTGACGATCATTGAACCGCGCCAGCTGGGTGTCCTTATCAATCTGCACCCAGAATTTAATAATGACAGCGCCCCAGTCGTGAAGCTCCTTCTCGAACTCATTCATTTCGTTATAGGCACGCTTCCAGTCATTCTCAGTGCAAAAGCCTTCCAGACGCTCTACCATCACACGCCCATACCAGGTCCGGTCAAAAATCGCAATATGTCCGTCCTTGGGAAGCCTGGTCCAGAATCTCCACAGATAATGTCTCGCCTTCTCATGCGGCTCCGGGCTGGCAATCGGACAAACCTCATAGCCTCTCGGATCGAGTGCTTCCGTGATCCGCTTGATGTTTCCGCCCTTTCCTGCCGCATCCCAGCCTTCATACGCAATAATGACCGGCACCTTTTTGCGGTAAAGACGGTTGTGCAGATCCCGGAGCTGATGCTGCAGCTTCTTTAAATCCTTCTTATATTCTTCATCTGTCATGGTCTTATCCAACGAAATTTCCTTAAGGAGCGGCATCTTCTTAAGGATAAAGCGGTTCTGCAAAATCGGCACAGCCTGACCACGGTTCTGTAATGCCACATCAATTGCCTGCGTCAGTGTCTCCAAAATCTGCAGCTCTGCCCCTTTCCGCGACTTGCTGTCCACCACATACCACGGTGCCGAGGACTGATTCGTTTCTTCCATATAGCGGTCATAGACCTTCAGACACTTCTCATAGTGCTTATTCTGCCACTCATCATAGGCTCCGATCCGCCACTTCGTGTCGATGCTTCCCTCTAATTCATGAATTCGTTTTTTCTGCTCTTTTTCGCTGATATGACAGAAAAACTTCAATACCACATAACCATTATCCGTGAGCTGCCGTTCAAAATTACGGACGCTCTCAAGACGCTGTTCATAAACTTTATCATCCATTTCACCGTTAAGACGCTGACGGGTAATCTCATCCATCCAGCCGGTATCTAAAAACATGAACTTCCCGGCTTCCGGAATCTTCTGAAAATACCGGTAAAGGAACGGTTTTCTCTTCTCCTCTTCCGTCGGGACATTCATCGCAGCCACCTTGAAAAATCTCGGATCCAGATACTTAATCACTTCTCCGATCAGACTTCCCTTGCCTGCGGTTCCCCAGCCCTCCATCAGAACAAGTACCGGAATCTTATGTTCCTTGATCTGATTCTGCTGAGCTGCCAGCTTCTCTCCGGCTTCCCTGATTCGCTGCTTCAATTCCTCATCCTGCGGTTTCTCCGCTTTCACAAAATCTTTTAACATAAGTAACCCTCCTTTACAACCTGTACGGGATTTGGTCTTTTTCCATTTATTATATTATATCAAAAACACATTGTATATTCTATCCGAATTTTCTTTTATAAATCATAACTGTGCAGCCTTGCCCATTCATAAACTGCCCTTAGTAAGCAGGCTCCCACGGTCATCTTACACCATCATTTCTGCACGGCTAAACTGTTACAAAAAGTCCCCGTCGGTTTCACCAATGGGGACTCTCTTAAAGAAAATCAGTTACTATCTATTTCGGTAATACCACCTTATCCAGATGCCAGATCTCATCCACATATTCCTGAATGGTTCTGTCGGATGTGAACTTACCGCTGCATGCAACATTAAGGATGGCACTCTTTGCCCAGCCCTTCTCATCGCGGTATGCCTTTTCTACCTGCTTCTGTGCATCTGCATAGGAACGGAAGTCCTTCAGAATAAAGTAGGTATCTGCCTTGGCGGTGCTTAAGGTGTTAAGCAGGGAGTTGTACAGGGTACGGAACCGGTCCGGATCGTTCGGTGAGTAGGTACCGTTAATTAACTGCATCAGTACTCTGCGCACATCCGGATCATTATTGAAGATTTCGTTCGGATCGTATCCGCCAAAATTCTCGTATTTGATAACTTCATCCGAGGAAAGACCGAAGATAAATGCGTTCTCCTTACCAACCTCTTCCACGATTTCCACGTTCGCACCATCCATGGTTCCGATGGTTAATGCACCGTTTAACATGAACTTCATGTTACCGGTACCGGATGCTTCCTTGCTGGCTGTAGAGATCTGCTCGGAAACATCTGCTGCTGCGAAGATCAGCTCTGCGTTGGATACACGATAGTTTTCAATGAAAACCACCTTGATCTTGCCATTGATGGCAGGATCGTTATTTACAACATCTGCAACGGAATTGATGAGCTTAATGGTCATCTTTGCATTGTAGTATCCGGCTGCTGCCTTTGCACCAAAAATGAAGGTTCTCGGATAGAAATCCATCTCCGGATTATCCTTCAGCTGGTTGTATAAATGCATGACATGTAAAATATTAAGAAGCTGTCTCTTGTACTCATGAAGTCTCTTAACCTGTACATCGAAGATGGATCGGGGATCGACTTGGATACCGTTGTGCTCTAAGATGTACTGAGCCAGACGCACCTTGTTCTGATACTTGATGTTCATGAACTCCTGCTGTGCCTTCTCATCATCTGCATAAACCTTCAGCTTGTTGATCTTCGGAAGATCGGTAATCCAGTCGCTTCCCACATGAGCGGTTACCCAGTCTGCAAGCAGCGGGTTTCCATGAAGAAGGAATCTTCTCTGAGTGATACCGTTCGTCTTGTTGTTGAACTTCTGGGGCATCATCTCGTAGAAGTCTTTCAGCTCCTGCTTCTTTAAAATCTCGGTATGAAGCTTCGCAACACCGTTTACGGAATAACCTGCAACGATTGCAAGATGTGCCATCTTCACCTGGCCATCATAAATGATTGCCATCTTACGGATCTTCTCCGGATTATTCGGATACTTCTGCTGGATCTGTTCCACAAATCTGCGGTTGATCTCTTCAATAATCTGATAAATTCTGGGAAGAAGTCTGGAGAACAGCTCGATTGGCCATTTTTCCAAAGCCTCTGCCATGATGGTATGGTTGGTGTATGCACAGGTCTTCGTGGTGACTGCCCATGCTTCATCCCAGGTAAGATAATATTCATCCATGAGAATTCTCATTAATTCTGCGATGGCAACCGTCGGATGGGTATCATTCAGCTGGAAGGTCACCTTCTCATAGAATTTATGAATATCATCATGCTTACGCATATATTTGTCAACGGCCTCCTGCACGGAAGCGGAGATGAAGAAGTACTGCTGTTTCAAACGCAGCTCCTTGCCTGCATAATGGTTATCATTCGGATAAAGAACCTCAACAATGTTTCTTGCAAGGTTTTCCTGCTCAACGGCCTTCTGGTAATCACCCTTGTCAAAGGAATCCAGCTGGAAACAGTCTACTGCTTCTGCATCCCAGATACGAAGTGTGTTCACAATACCGTTGCCATATCCAACGATCGGAAGATCATAAGGAATCGCACGGACACTCTGATAGCCTTCCTGCACAAAATTGTTTCTGCCGTTTTCATCCACATGAACATTGACATAACCGCCAAATTTAACTTCCTTGGCATATTCCGGTCTGCGCAGCTCGAACGGATTACCGTCCTTTAACCAGTTATCCGGCACCTCAACCTGATAACCATCACGGATTTCCTGCTTGAACATACCATAACGGTAACGGATACCACAGCCATATGCTGCATAGCCCAAGGTTGCAAGGGAATCCAGGAAACATGCTGCCAGTCTTCCAAGACCACCATTACCAAGTGCTGCATCAGGCTCCTGATCCTCAATCACGTTAAGATCAAGTCCCAGCTCTTCCAGGGCTTCCTTTACCGGTTTGTACTCCTGAAGATTAATCAGATCATTACCAAGTGCACGACCCATCAGAAATTCCATGGAAAGGTAATAAACCGTCTTCGGGTCTTTCTTTTCATATTCCTGTTGTGTTTCCAGCCAGTTGTCAATAATCGTGTCCTTCACTGTATAAGCCACTGCCTGAAAAATCTGCTGGGGAGTTGCCTCCTCCAATGTCTTACGGTATAACGTCTTCACATTATACATGACATTCTTTTTGAACATTTCTTTGTCAAAGGTCAGTGTTGCCGGTGTTGTCTTCTTTACCATGTTGAGCCTCCATTCTCCCTTTCCCGTTTATTCTCATAATTATCCATATGTTATAACTCTTCAGAACTCCATTCATAAAACCGCTGTTTCACAGCTTAAGTTTTACAAACACTTCGGCACATTGAAACGTGTACACGCCAATGTGCCGAATCGCTTTCCTACCATATTTTAAACCTTATGTTAGTTTTTGGCAACTCCAATTGTGACATTTTCCCCATTGACATTCCATTCCCTGGAAATCTCAAGAGGCGTATCCACCAGAATTTCATCCGCCAGTACCTTCTGTGCGATAGCTGCTTCATTCCTGCGGACAATGTCTGCAATTTTTTCATTGCCGTTAATTGCAACGCGGATATGATCCATGACTTCAAAATCTGCATCCTTACGCATGGTCTGGATCTTACTGATCACTTCATATACAAAGCCTTCTTCAATAAGCTCCGGTGTAAGGTTGGTATCCAGAACAACCGTCATGTAGTTATCTGCTTCAGACACATAGCCTTCCTTCTGGCTCATTTCGATCAGAAGATCTTCTTCGGAAAGGCTCACCTCTGTTCCGTTTACTTCGAACACAAGGGCTCCCTTTGCTTTCAATTCATCCATAGCAGCATTACCGTCCAATGCTGCAAGATGTTCCTTAATTCCACCAAGCTGCTTGCCATACTTCGGTCCAACTGTCTTAAGCTGCGGCTTAAAGGTGTAGCTTGTAAAGTCTCTGACATCATCGGTGAAGGTTACATTCTTTACATTAAGCTCATCCTCAATGATATCCACATAAAAGTCTGTCAGGGAATGGTCTGCCTTTACGAACATATTGCCGATCGGCTGACGGTTCTTGATATTTGCGGTATTACGGCACGCACGTCCCATAACCACGATATCGAGAACTTCTTTCATGTCTTCCTCAAGCTTTTTGTCAATCATCTTTTCATCTGCAACCGGGAAGTCGCAAAGATGAATGCTTTCCGGAGCGGTCTTATCGATACTGCGAACCAGATTCTGATAAATATCTTCTGTCATAAACGGAATCATCGGTGCTGCACACTTTGCAACCGTAACAAGGGCCGTATAGAGCGTCATGTAAGCATTGATCTTATCCTGCTCCATGCCCTTTGCCCAGAAACGTTCACGGCTTCTTCTGACATACCAGTTACTCATGTCATCCACAAAGCTCTCGAGAGCTCTTGCTGCTTCCGGAATCTTATAATGATCGAGATCATCATCCACCTCGATGATCATGGAGTTCAGCTTGCTGAGCAGCCATTTATCCATGACCGGAAGCTGATCATAATTCAAGGTATACTTCGTTGCATCAAAGTTATCAATATTTGCATAGAGGACGAAGAATGCATAAGTATTCCACAGGGTTCCCATGAATTTACGCTGTCCTTCCACAACAGCCTTGCCGTGGAAACGGTTCGGCAGCCATGGTGCGGAGTTAATATAGAAGTACCAGCGGATCGCATCTGCACCATAGGTTTCAAGTGCATCGAACGGATCTACGGCATTTCCTTTACTCTTGCTCATCTTCTGTCCGTTCTCATCCTGAACGTGGCCTAAAACGATAACATTTTCATAAGGTGCTTTGTTAAACAGCAGGGTGGATTCTGCCATCAGGGAATGGAACCATCCACGGGTCTGGTCAACGGCCTCGGAAATAAACTGTGCCGGGAACTGCTGCTCAAAGATCTCCTTGTTTTCAAACGGATAATGATGCTGTGCAAACGGCATTGCGCCGGAGTCAAACCAGCAGTCAATAACCTCCGGTACTCTCTTCATGGTCTTACCACAGTCCGGACAAACCATGGTAATCTCATCAATATAAGGTCTGTGCAGTTCTACGGTCTGTGCAGCCGGATTGCCGGAACGCTTCTCTAATTCATCACGGCTTCCGATACATTCCTGATGTCCACAGCCTTCACATTCCCAGATGTTAAGAGGTGTTCCCCAGTAACGGTTACGGGAAATCGCCCAGTCCTGAATGTTCTCAAGCCAGTTGCCGAACCGTCCCTTACCGATGGATTCCGGAATCCAGTTTACGGTATTGTTGTTACGGATCAAGTCATCCCTTACTGCGGTTTCCTTGATATACCAGGATTCTCTTGCATAGTAAATAAGCGGCGTATCACATCTCCAGCAGTGCGGATATTCATGCTCAAACTTCGGTGCATCAAAAAGCTTTCCTTCTTTATCCAGATCGACAAGGACATCCTTATCGGCATCCTTCACGAACTTACCGGCGTAAGGTGTCTCTGCGGTAAGGCATCCCTTGCCATCAACGAACTGTACAAACGGAAGGTCATAGTCACGGCCGACTCTCGCATCGTCTTCACCAAAAGCAGGCGCGATGTGAACGATACCGGTACCGTCTGTCATGGTTACATAGTTATCGCAGGTGATAAAGAAGCCTTTCTTGTGCTGCTTTTCGGCACATTCTCCTGCGCAGGCATAAAGCGGTTCGTATTCACGGCGTTCCAGATCCTTACCCTTATAAGTCTCAAGGATTTCATAAGCCGGCTTATCCTCTGTTGCCAGTCTGCCAAGTACGGTGTCAAGCAGAGCCTGTGCCATATAGTACGTATAACCGTCTGCAGCTTTTACCTTCACATAGGTTTCATCCGGGTTCACGCAGAGAGCCACGTTAGAAGGAAGTGTCCAGGGAGTAGTCGTCCATGCAAGGAAATACGCATCCTCTCCTACTGCCTTGAAACGCACGATTGCGGAGCGTTCCTTAACCGCCTTGTACCCCTGGGAAACCTCTGCAGAGGAAAGAGGGGTTCCGCAACGAGGGCAGTACGGCACGATCTTAAAGCCCTTATATAAAAGTCCCTTATTCCAGATCTCCTTTAACGCCCACCATTCGGATTCAATAAAATTATCATCATAGGTAACGTAAGGGTTCTCCATATCCGCCCAGAAACCAACGCTTCCTGAAAAGTCCTCCCACATTCCCTTATATTTCCATACAGATTCCTTACATTTCTTAATGAAGGGCTCCATTCCGTATTCTTCAATCTGTTCCTTACCATTTAAGCCAAGGAGCTTTTCTACTTCCAGCTCTACCGGAAGCCCGTGGGTATCCCAGCCGGCCTTACGGGGTACCATATATCCCTTCATGGTACGGTATCTGGGGATCATATCCTTAATAACACGGGTCAGCACATGTCCGATGTGCGGCTTACCGTTTGCAGTCGGAGGTCCGTCATAAAAGGTATAGGTCGGTCCTTCCTTACGGTTCTCCATACTTTTGCGGAAAATGTCATTCTCTTCCCAGAATTTCTTCGTTTCTTTTTCCCTGTCCACAAAGTTCAGGTTCGTTGATACTTTCTGATACATAGTACATTCCTTTCTTTTTATATTTACTTTCATTAAGTGTCTCGGTATGGTTTACACTAAGTTCAAACGGTGCCTTTGGCTCGCTTTCATTAAGTGCTCTACATGAAAAGCCCCGTCCTGTAATAGGACGGGGCATCATTACCACGCAACCACCTGTTACAACATACTCCCTGCTTTTGCAGTTTCATATGGCTTCCCATAACGGAGGAATCCGGTCTCGCTTACTGATTCTGACCGGTATACGGATCAGAAATTTCAGCAAAACGGCTCAGAAGTGATCTTCCCCCTTTCCCTACTAATACCGGCTCTCACCTTTCCCGGCTCTCTTTGACGTTTGGAAAAAGGCTACTGTCTTCCTCAATGCCTTTTGTAGTCTGTCTTATTTATATATGTTAAAGTACACCACGAAAGGTATAATTGTCAAGACGTGAAAAAAAGTTGCCGGAAATCAGATATATTTTTCGTTACTGTTCATTCGTACCTCGTTCCAGTAACGATTCGCAGGCTCATTTGAAGTTTTACTTTGCAAAAAGAGCCTGCTCACTCCTGACTCATGTTCTTACGCAGCCTGAACAAACTGTTATATGGCATCACACCCGTGGCAGGTTCGGAGTGCAGGCCGGTCCTTTTTTCTCCCAGACAACCGGCACGGTCTGTCCGGCTTCGGACAACAGTACAAACGGCACCTCCATCGGGCAGTTATTCTTATTCTCTTCAAAGACAAATTCTGCAACAAACCGGTAGGAAGCCCGAAGCGGTTCCTCCACCAGAATTTCGTATTCCAGCTCCCGGATACCGTCACCCATATGTGCCATGCTTAAGAAAATATTCTGCTCCTTCTGCGGGAGAATCTCACAGCCTTCTCTTCCGTATAAATACACATTCACACGATCCGAAGTCACATACTTTGATTTGTTGGAAAGGATGAATTTAATCTTCTTGGGCTCGCCACGGCGGATCACCGGATCGCCGCAATAATCAAGACGGATATTTAAGCCCGGAAATTCAAAGCGTACCACATTCATTTCCCGGTAAATATTCCGGAAATACGGCTTTGCATAAAAATCTTCCACATTACCGCTCCATCCGGTAAGTCCGAATTCCTTCTGTGCTTTCTCATAAAGAACAGTAACCCGCTCGGTCAGCTCCTCCACCGTCTTCGGAATCTTCCCATACATCAGGAAAGGATCAATGCTGATCGTAACAAGCTTGTTGCCAATCGGCTTCGTCCACTTTTCTTCAAAAACGTCGCGGCCATACATCATTCCATACAGGGCAGCAATGGTTCCAGCAGTACAGTCCGTGTCCTCACCATAATTCACGGCTGTGCACATGGCCTTCTCATAGCTTCCTTCTCCAAAAAGCAATCCGTAAATAATGATCATCATATTGGACGGAACATCAAAGCCCATCGGTCCTTCGTTGTAGCCCTTTTCCTCATCCTCTCTGGCAATTGCATGCCACTCCAGATGCCCGATATAATGCTGCATCAGGTACTCTCTTGTCTGTTCCACACTCATTCCTTCATCAAAGGTACGGATTGCATCGCGGATTGCCTTGCTTACCGTACATTCCTCCGGAATATAGCTTAAACCAATATCAATCAGCTTACGGATATCCCTTTCATAAAAGGCTGCACTCTCCATGGCTGCCATGAATACTTCTGCATAGACGCCCTCTCCGTTTCCATGATCCACAAGCGCATCCTCAAAAGCATATTCTGCTGCCTTTTCCGGATTTCCCGGAAATAAGCATGCCCAGATATCCGAACGGATGTAGGAACCACAGCTGTCCTTAAATTTGTTGTGGAAGGTTCCTGTCACCGGCGGCTGCAGTCCCGCACGGAGATTCGTTTTCGCAACACCGTACTCCGCATGGGTGAAGATCATGTATTCATTAAAATACTGTCCCAAAATCTTACTGTCAATATGCAGACCCTGCTCTTCCAGGGCAAGCAGCCACAGAATCTGAATATCCAGATCATCGTTTGGCAGCGGATCGCCCGTGATGTCATGGGTATAATAAGTAACGTCATTCTTACTGCGTTCCCACTCCATCGGCATTCCCAGCGTGCCGCCAATGTTCTTTCCTACAAAGCATCCCAATACACGATTCTGATATTCTTCTCTTGTCATTTGTGTCATCCTCCTGATTTATATACCCCTGTTTCTCTTTTCTTGTGGGTATTATGAATTTTTATCTGTTTCTATACCCTCTCATAGCTTTTGATCTCATGTATGCTTTCTTCGACAAGCGTCTCACACATCCAAAACTTCATATTACTCAGATATTTGGTCGTTCATGAGCTTTGCAAACCAAATATCTGCTCCGCTGCCATTTAATTTGCTTCAAGACTCATAATATAATCAATTTCCGTACCTGTCACCTGGAAATAAGACCCGTACGAGGGAATATCACAGCAGATGACCGGTCCCTCCGCCAGCACCTCCACACGGTAGCCCCGATCGGAAACCATCATGGGAGGCAGCTCTCCTTCTTTGCCATGAATATAGCGGGCACTGCCCTTCATGGAAAAGCCAAGGCTGTTGCCCCGGTTCGGAATAGAAATCTTCTCTTTCTTCCAGTCAAAGAACTGCCAGCTCTTATCAGCCTCAATCAGACGGCACTCTGTTTTGCGCTCCTCGCAGAGCACTTTCCGGTCCTTCGTAAGAAAGCGGATATTTCCTGCTCCCTTATCAATTTCAAGCAGAAGTCCCGGTGTCATCATCTCTACCATACTGCCCTTGTCACGATATTTCCACTTTATATGCAAATCAATATACGAATCCATAGGATCTGCTGCACCGGTATGAGTCCCTGTCATGCCGGTGCGAGTACCAGCCATACCATACTGCAAACCATTTTTATCATATATCTGCTTCTGCGCATCAAAGGTGTCCTCTCTGCAAAAGCTTACACGGACGGCTGCTTTCGAAACCGGGCAGATACGCAGCATACCATACCGGCTTTGCAGATACAGGCCGTCGGGACGCTCATGCACCCAGCGGATGGTAAGATCAATCTTCGAATGCCCTGCCGGACGCAGCCTGTCATTCTCCGGCATGTCTCCGAACAAAGGAACTCCAGGCATCTTCTTTTTACGAAGCTTCTCCTTACGGAGCTTTTCAGCTGCCTGCGCTTTGATTGCCTCCTGTTCGCGCTGCATGGCTTCAAACGCTTTCTGTTCTTTTGACTTGATTACAATGGGCTGTACACCGGTAAGCAGCATACTTTGTGACGGAGGTGTCACAACCTGTGGTTTCTTTAATGTGGCTGCGACCCGCGGACGTACCTGGAGCTTAGCGCGCGGCTGGGCTGTTTCCTGCCGCGTCTCCTTTTCCTGCTCATTCTCTAAAAGATTCGTTTCTGTTTTTTGTCCTGTTCCTTGTCCTGTTCCTCGTCCTATTCCTTGTCTTGTTACTTTCCCTATTTCTTGCTTTATTTTGGGTCCAGGTTCATTCTTTCCTGTTTCATTCCCATATTTTTTATTTAACTGCAAGGAACCTTTATTATTTTCTATTATATTATTATTTTCTATCGTGTTATCATATTTTGACTCTGCAGATATTCCCGAAGTGTTTTGTCTGGCTTGCTCTTCTTTTCTATCTGTAATCAATCCATTTTGATTATATGAGACTTTCTGTCCTGAACTCTGCGCCTCCCGGCTCTGCTTCGTTCCTTCTTCTTCCAACAGTTGCTGCACCTTCCGGGCAATCTCCTTCTGTTTCTCCTCCGGAAGGGGATCGGCGATAAGTCCGGTCAGATCCTCGCGGTACAACACGCACAGTTCATGGAGCGCTCTCGTTGCCGCCACATAAAGGAGCTTTGCATGTCCATCGTCCACCGGATACTCCTCTTTGTCCGGATCAAAAATCAGCACGGCATCAAACTCCAGTCCCTTTGTATACACGACAGGAAGAACCATGATTCCATCCGAAAAGACTGCTTTTTCGAGATTGCTCTCGCAGACCGGAATGAGTCTGCCAAGCTGTCTTGCAACAAGCTCTGCCTTTTCCGGCGTACGGCAGATAATCGCAATCGTATTAAGTCCCTGCTTCTGCCAGGCACGGCATCTCCGGGAGGTCTCTTCATACAACTCTCTTTTGGTCGGAAGCTGCATAACCTCCACTTCTTTTCCATGCCGGATAATGGGCTCAACCGGATAGGGTTCAAAGCTCCCATGATGCAGGATCTTCGTTGCAAACTCGGAAATCTCCACCGTGTTACGGTAGCTCTTTTTCAGGATTCCAAAGCTGTCCCCATCCTGGCTGCATAGCAGCTTCCGCAGCTCCTCCCAGTCTGCCAGACCAAAACCGAAATGGATATTCTGCGACACATCGCCCATGACCGTATAGGTACAGTCCTTCATGCAATATTTCAAAACCGCATACGCCATCATTCCATAGTCCTGTGCCTCATCAATCACGACATGATGCGCCTCGCTGATGACCTCCGTTTCCTTCATGCGCTTATACAGATAAGCAAGCGCTGCCAGATCATACACATCGTATGCCTGTTCCGGAACAGAAACCTCATATCCCTTCTCCTTCTGTTCCAGAAGGAATCGCTGATAAAGCTCGAAAATAGAAATATCAAAGATCTTTTTCCCAAAATAGCCGCGGTACTCCTTCAAAATTGCTTTCCGTTCCTTTTCGGAGTAACGTAGCCCATTTTTCAGGAACTCATCCTTGATCTTAATAATCAGCCGCTCGTTCAGCATATTGATCTTCGTCTGCACGGAAGCATTCGTCTGTTCGACATAATCCCGGATCGCCTTTCCACTAAGAAGCTCCACCAGATCCGAAGGCTGCGGCTCACCTTCCCGTTCATCAAACACACCGGCCACGCCACCCTTTAAGCCCTCCACGAACTGCCTGCGGTCAAGAACGACACTGTCCATGCAGATCCTCTCTGCCTCGATCCTTGCACCAAACTCCGTCAGAGCCTGAAACCACCCAAAGGTACCTCTGTCCATGCTGCCCTGTGCAGCCGCTGTATTTTCAAGAATGGAGCAGCTCTGCTCATCCCAGTCCTCATACAGGAGCCTTACGAAAAGCTGTTCCATCGTCATCTGCCGGATGCCATACACATCCAGATCCGGCAGAACACCGGTAATGTATTCCAGCAAAATCCGGTTGCTTCCCACAATATAGAAATCCTCCGGCCGGAAGCGTTCCGCATAATTATAAAGAATAAAGGAAATCCGGTGCATGGCTACGGTTGTCTTCCCGGATCCGGCAACTCCCTGTACAATGATGTTGTGATACGGCGTTTTACGAATGATGTCGTTCTGTTCCTTCTGGATTGTTGCGATAATTTCGCCAAGAACTGCCTGTTTATTTTTCGCAAGATACTTTGTCAGAAGCTCATCATTGGCAATCACTTCCGTGTCAAAGTAATCAAGCAGCCTTCCGTTGTCAATCTCATAAGTCCTTTTCAAATCAAGACGGATTGGAAGCTCCCTGCCATCCGGTGCATGATAGCTGCATTCCCCCAATCCGTTTTCATAGTACGCATTTGCTACCGGTGCACGCCAGTCCACAACCACCTGATGCGTTGTATCCTTCGCAATTCCTCCGCGTCCGATATACAGGGTTTCCTCCTTTTGAAGCGTCTCATCCAGAAAATCAATCCGTCCAAAATAGGGCTTCTTTGTCGCCCTTTGATTACGCTTCAAGGCAGACTGCATATGATCCCGCATCGTTACCGTATTGCTCATCTGCGTGTAGACTTCTACATCATTGTCGTGATAGTGCTGCAGCATTTCCTCAATCTGGTCACTCATCTCACGGATTTCGCTCTCATAATTTTCCACATTACGCTTCACGATATCCAGCGTCTGGTTTAAATATTTCTCTTCCCGCTGCCACTCCGCAGAGCTCTTTTTATCCGGTTCTCTCTTTTCCATCCAGTATCCTTCCCATGGCTGTGCACAAATCCAGTTATATTTTTTCAAAAGCTTTTACTTTATCCGGTAAAATAAGAATATCTGATTTTCCATGAAATAACTAGACTTTTCTTTTTCCATATGATAGACTGTATTATGAAGTATGAAATAAATTTATGTTCTTTATTTTGTTTTTTTATTATCACATATATGTTATAAATTATATAAAAGGATCCTGTTGGATCCTTTTTTGCTTCCATGCATATGAGAAAATGATCCAGTGGATCATTTTTGAGTGCTCTCATCAAATATTCTTTGAAATTTAGTTTAAATCTGTCTGCTCTTTGAATTCGGATCGACCGCATCCCGCAGGGCATCTCCGATAAAGTTAATCGCAACGACCAGCACAATAATAACAAGACCGGGCGGAATCCACAGCCATGGCTGCTGTGTGAGCACGGTAAGAGACTGTGCACCGTTCAGCATATTGCCAAGACTTGCTTTCGGAGGCTGTACGCCCATTCCAAGAAAGCTCAGTGCTGCCTCATCCAGCATAGACACTGCCAGCACGGTTGTACTATATACAAGGATCGGTGCAACGGTATTTGGCAGGATTTCCGAAAACAGAATATGGGACAGCGGCATTCCTGCCACCAGATTGCTCTTAATAAAGTTTGTTTCCCGTAAGGACAGCACATTTCCGCGTACCAGCCGTGCAATCCCCGGCCAGTCCACAAATCCGAGAATCAGAATAATATTCCACAGTCCCGGTTCAAAAATTGCTGCCGCAACAAGCACCAGCAGAATATAAGGAAAGGACATCACCACATCCGTAAAACGCATAATCACCATATCTGCCACGCCGCCAAAATATCCCGCAATCAGACCAAGTACAACACCAATAGCAGTTGACAGCAGGGTTGCCATCATCCCGACCAGGAGGGAAATCCGTGTCGCATACAAAAGCCGGCTTAACACATCCCTGCCAATAGCATCGGTTCCCAGGAAGAATTCCTTCGACGGAGCCGCTCCAAAGGGACCGGCAATTGCCTGTGGATCGTAGGGTGCAAGGATCGGAGCCAGAACAGCCGCAAGACTGATTACTGCCACAACCACAATGGATACCACCGCCAGATGATGATGCCTGAACCGCCTCCAGACGGTCTGCAGATAGGTTTCATTTGATAAATTTTTCTTCATAGACCGTCCTCTCTGATCCATATCCTTCCCGGCATACGGATCTGTTGTCTGTCCTCATTCTTTCATAAGTATAGGAAAACAATTTTCCAAAGCTTAAAGCATTAATTCAGCTGAATCGTGGGATCGACCAGCGCATACAAAATATCCGTAATCAGGTTGGAAACAAGTACCACAACCGCGGACAGCAGGCATACTCCCATAATCACGGGATAATCCCTTCCCATAATTGCCGTCATAGTCATCAGTCCAAGTCCCGGCCAGGAAAACACCTGCTCTATAATTACGGCACCACCAAACAGCATCGGAATCTGCATTCCGATTACCGTTACAATAGGAAGCAGTGCATTCCGCATGGCATGCTTCCAGATCACCCGCTTATAGCCGATTCCTTTTGCCCTGGCCGTCCGCAGATAATCCTGCTGTAAAATCTCCAGAAAAGAGCTTCGGATATAACGGATGTTGCTTCCGGCTAAAGAAACTGCAAGCACAGTAACAGGCAGAACCATATGCCGTATCGTATCCGCCACACTGCCGTCCATTCCAAGGGTATTCATCCCGCCGGATGGCAGAATTCCCAGCTTTACGGTAAAAATATAAATCAGAATCAATGCCAGAAAAAAGCTCGGTATGCTGCTTCCGATAAAGGACGCTGTTACCACGGCATAATCGCCCTTCGAATACTGCTTTACCGCACTGTAAATTCCGGCAGGAACTGCAATCAGAAGACTTAAAGCAAGAGATGCTCCCATTAAAAGCAGTGTCGGACCTATGTGGCTTCCGATCATGGCACTGACCGGCTCATAAGATTTCATCGAGTAGCCCAGGTTCCCCTGCAGGAGCTGCCAAAGCCACACGAAATACTGTACGATAAGCGGCTTATCAAGGCCTGCCGCAATCTCCTTTGCCTGCAAAGCCGCATCAGAGATCCTGGGACCCTTTAACATCTCAAGCGGACTTCCGGCAAGACACATAATCGCATAATCAATCAAGGTAATTCCGATCAGCACCGGAATTGCTATTAAGATTCGTTTTAAAATATATTTACCCATCAGCGTATGTTCCTTTTATCTAACTCCCTTGGCTATCCCTGTCTTCAGAATAAGCCTTTGGTTCCAGAATGGAATTCAGCAGCATCTTCGTATACTCCTGCTGCGGATGATGAAAGACCTCTCTGGCATCCCCAAGCTCTACAATCCGTCCATTCTGCATCACTGCAATCCGGTCACTCACATAATGCACCGCACCGAGCCCATGTCCAATAAACAACAAGGTAAGCTGCAGCTCATTTTGCAGACTCTTAAGCAGATTCAGGATCTGTGCCTGCACCGATACATCCAGTGCACTCACCGGCTCATCGCATACGATAAATTCCGGTTTCAGGGAAAGTGCCCTGGCAATGCCGATGCGCTGCCGCTGCCCTCCGGAAAACTCATGTGGATATCTACCAAGTGCAGACTGCGGCATTCCCACCATTTCAAGCAGCTCCCTCACATCCTTTTCGACAGTCTGCTTATCGGAAATGCCATGATAAAGCATGGGTGCCGCCAGTATTTCATAGATATGCTTCCTCGGATTTAAAGAAGAATACGGATCCTGAAAAATCATCTGGATTTTCGTGCGGTATTTTTTCTGCTCCTTCGCTGTCCAGTCCAGAATATCCATTCCACGATACAAAATCGCCCCTTCCGTCGGCTTTTCCAGACCCGTCAGCAGCTTTCCGATCGTGGTCTTTCCACAGCCGGACTCCCCGACAAGACCCAGGATTTCTCCTTCATAAATGGAAAAGCTCACACCGTCTACCGCTTTTACATAATCCGTGACATGCGGAATAATCCCGGTTTTCACCGGGTAATATTTCTTCAGATTCTTCACTTGTATCAACGGAATTTGCTGCCTGGACACTGTTCTTCCTCTTATCTTTATCTTTAAGTCCAACATGACCGTTTAAAGCAGGTTGTTATGTGGTCTGCTGAACTGTTCTTTGTAATACGCCTATAACTGTAAAATACACCTCACGGTATGCTCCTTGGAAATTTCCCGTAAGCCGATCCTCTGATGACACTCCTGCCGTGTATATGGGCACCGGTCTGCGAACCGGCATCCTGAAATGGTATCATAATTTTCCGGAACCATACCGGGAATAGAGGACAATTTCCGATCCTCACTGTCCCCGGTTGTTGGAATGGCAGAAAGAAGCGCCCGGGTATAGGGATGGAATGAATGATGGAACAACTCCTCTGCTTGTGCCTCTTCCACAATCTGTCCGGCATACATCACAAGCACACGGTCTGCCATGTGGGACACCACGCCCATATCATGAGTAATCAGAAGCACTGCCATCCGGAATTCCTTCTGTAATCTCTTCAGAAGCTCCATGATCTGTGCCTGCACCGATACATCCAGTGCTGTTGTCGGCTCGTCCGCAATCAGAAGCTTCGGATCACAGGCAAGTGCCATTGCGATAATGGCTCTCTGCCGCATTCCACCGGACAACGTATGCGGATAGCTCTTCATTACCAGCTCCGGCTCCTTCATTCCAACCCTGGCAAGAAGCTCTACGGCACGCACCCACGCTTCCCTCTTCTTTAATCCCAGATGAATCCGCAGCCCCTCCATGATCTGATATCCGATCGTAAATGTAGGATTTAAAGAGCTCATCGGATCCTGAAAAATCATACTGATTTCTTTCCCCCGGATCTGATCCAGTTCCTTTTCCGAAAGAGTAAGGAGATCACGATCCTCATAGCAGATACTCCCCTCCTTCACACTTCCTCCCGGTCCCAGCAGGCCCAAAAGTGACATCGATGTCACACTTTTTCCACATCCGGACTCACCAACCAGACAGACAATCTCTCCCTCATCCAGTGTAAGAGAAAGATGGTCTGTTACCTCATGGGTACCGGTGTCTCCGGTAAATGCAATTGTCAGATCCGAAATCGTAAGTAAGTGTGACATTCTCTGCTCCAAATCCGTATTTATATTATTGCTGTTCCGTGTCCTCGCAGCTGCGATGAAAAATCCATCCCGGTAATCCCAAATGCCTCAGCGGCTTTATGACCTTATGGGATTACTGCACAATTTCCCAGTTCTGTATATTGTTAAAGAAGCCATACACACCCTGTTCCACACCGGTAAGACGATTGGCAGTGACACTCTGTGCCCCGATTACATAGGCAGAAAAGTAAGGTACGTCCTCCTGCATCTTTTCATCAATAATCCGGTAGCAGCCGGTCAGCTCGCCGGTATCTGAGGCGGTTGTTACTCCATCAAGGGCTGCTGCCACCTCTTCATCATAATATCCGGTCCAGCTTCCCTCTCCAGCCAGAAGATAAACCAGATCCAGGCTGTAATCCGCAGGCGGATAGGTGTACTGAACAGCAAGCAGATCATAATCGGCAGACCCGGCAGTGCTCATCAGCGTTGCAAAATCAACGGTCTTAATCTCCACCTGAATACCGATTTCCGCCCACTGTGCAACCATAATTGCTGCCGCGTTGGCAAATGTTGTATCACTGGAATTAATATAAAACCGCAATATCTGACTTCCATCCCAGCCTGCTTCCTGTAAAAGTGACTTTGCTCTGTCCGGATCATACTTGGTCGGAACGATACTGCTGTCATAATAAGGGCTCACAGAAGATACAAAGCCATCAACAATTTCACCATGTCCCTTCATTAAGTCATTCAGGATTTTCTCCCGGTCAATACCACAAAGCAGTGCCTCACGGACTCTTTTATCTGTCACATTTGCTGTCTGGATAAATACAGACTGATGGGTTACCGGTTTCGCATAGGTAACCGTTACATTGGGAAGTGCTTCAACACTCTCATAATCCGTTTCCGGAATATTACTCATCGTAGGATGCGTCACATCGATTTCGCCGGATTTCAGGCCTGCGAGAATCTGACTTCCCTCTACAATCTTAAAGTTCAGCTTTTCAATTTTGGGCGCGCCCTTAAAATATTTGGTGTTCGCTGTATAGGAAACATAATGCTCCGGATCAAAGTCCGTTACCATATAAGGTCCGCTTACCACATCAGGGTGGGAAAACCACTCATTCGTTGTAAGCTCTGCCTCACTGAATTTCTCGATGACATGCTTCGGCAGAATATGCATATATCTGGCATATCCGTTTTCAAAGCTGATCAGTGACATCGGAGATTTTACCGTAAAAGTGATGGTCTTGTCATCCACAATCCTGATTCCTGCAACACTGTCTGCATTTTCTTCCACAAATCCGGTTTCGTCATCGACGCCTTCAAACACGTAATACATCATATACGGATTGGCAACCACCGGGCTGCACAGACGCCGCACGGTATATTCCACATCCGCAGTCGTAACCGGTGTTCCGTCAGACCAGGTGGCCGCATCATCAATATGCACCGTAAAGGTCAGGTTATCCTCTGTCGTAATGGAATCTGCCAGCATCGGTACAAAGTTCAGATTCTGATCCAGCTCCACAAGAGGCAGAAACATCAGACCGCTGCTGTAATGATTCATCTCCGACATATCCATAACAAACGGATTGAAGCTCACCAGGGAACCGGTAACCCCGATATTCACAATGTTGGCAGTACCGCTTCCGCCTGCCGTGCTCCCTGTTCCATCTGCGCTGCTGCCGCATCCTATAAGGGAAACAGCAAGTAATGTACCAAGTAGCAGGGTAAATCCCTTTTTCCAAAATTTTCTCATAATAATCCTCCATAAAAGCCCTATAGATTTTTATTTTCTCACATTAGTTTGAAAAAATAAAGCCCACATATTATAAAAATTTTTATAATATGTGGACCCAGGTTATGATGTATGTGATTTTCTATTTGAACGCTCTTTTTAATGATTATAATTCATGTACAGCATATTTCTCGCTATACATCTCAAATTTATTCTGAAACTCTTTGCTGTCCTCGTGAATTGCCTGCAAGGTTTCATGCAGATGAAGCTCATGATGGGCAACATCGATCACACAGCCTGCAATATTGGAGCAGTGATCGGATGTTCTTTCAAGGCAGGTCAGAAGATCGGACCATACGAAGCCTGCGATCACATTGCAATTTCCCTGCTGCATACGCAAAATGTGACGGGTACGCATCTCCTCCTTCAATGCATCAATAACCTGCTCTAAGGGCTCCACATTGACTGCACTGTTAATATTATTATTTGCAAAAGCCTCATAGGACAGATCCAGAATCTCTTCCACAGCAGCTGAAATCACCTTGAAATCTCCCTTGGCACTGTCAGAGAAGCTCAGCTCCTTCTCACGCATTTCTGTGGAAGCTTCCAGAACATTCACCGCATGATCCGAAATCCGCTCGAAATCACCGATTATTTTCATCAGCATAGTAACCTCTTCTCCATCTTCACTGCTGATCTTCTGTGAGCTCAGTTTGATAAGATAAGAGCCTAGAATATCTTCATAATGATCGGTAAGGTCTTCCTTGTTCCGGATACTTTCCTCCAGCTGCGGTGTGTAATGTTCAAAGCTTTGTAACGCTTCCTTTAAAGAAGTTACCGCATCCCTCGCCATGTCAACCGCAATGGTATGACACTGCTGCAGGGCAAGTGTCGGTGTAGCAAGAAGACGTTCATCCAGTTCAGTATCCTTTTCTGCTTTGGCTGTTCCCGGTACAAGAATGCAAACCCCCTTCTCCAACAGGCCAGTCAGCGGCATAAATAATATAATGTTAAGCACCTTAAATAATGTGTTCACAATTGCAATTCCCAGTGGTGTTGCCACCGCTGTCAGAATCGGCGGTGCAAAGACGGATCTGATCACACAGTATATGATAAGCCATACCAGTGCGCCCCCCATATTTAAGGTCAGGTGTGCTACTGCTGCCCGCTTCGCATCCCGCTTCGTTCCGATACTTGAAAGCATTGCAGTAATACAGGTTCCGATCGCATCACCCATAACGATCGGTATAGCTGCTCCAAAGGTAATCTGTCCGGTCATACTTAATGCCTGCAAAATCCCGACAGAGGCAGAGCTCGACTGAATGATACAGGTAAGTACTGTTCCTGCCAGAAGTCCCAGGATCGGATTCGTGAACATGATAAACAGCTCACGGAAGGCCGGCACCTCTGAAAGTCCGGATACTGCCCCGGACATGGCTTCCATTCCGAACATCAATGTAGCAAAACCCAGAAAAATTGCTCCGGTATCCTTCTTCTTCGAAGAACCTGTAAACATATATAGAATAATTCCCACCAATGCGAGTACCGGAACAAAGGAGGATGGCTTCATGAGACGCACCCAGAAATTATCACCACTGATTCCACCAAGCGACAACAACCATCCCGTTACCGTCGTTCCGATGTTGGCTCCCATGATGACATGGATTGCCTGTCTTAAATTCATCAGCCCGGAATTTACAAACCCGACTACCATAACCGTTGTTGCCGAAGAGCTCTGGATAATCGCTGTCACTCCAAGTCCTGTCAGGAATCCGGCGAATTTTCCGGTCGTCATTTTTGAAAGCAAGGTGCGAAGCTTATTTCCCGCTCTGCTTTCCAGTGCCTCCCCCATGACATTCATGCCAAAAAGGAACAGGCACAATCCACCAATTAACGTTAGTACATCAAACAAGTCCATTTTACATACCTCGCTTCCAGATTTTACAAATGGCCGAAAATACTCCACTATTACTAGCATACAAAACAAATGTAAAATCTGTCGAGAGGTTTTTGTAAAGTTCCTGTAAAATCAGTGTTGCTGCTCACTCGTACCTCGTTCCAGTAACTGATTTTACGTTACTGCTCCATCTGGCGTCCCAGGAATCCGGCTGCCGACTGGATCAGCTTCAGTTCGACTTCTCCCATTTTCTCCTTATCCGCCGTGTTGAGCAGAATCACTCCTCCGATCACGTCTCCCTCACAGATAATCGGACAGATTGCCTCCTCCGCATAGTCATCGGTGTTATCCTTCACTACCGAAATAAACTTCTTATCATCTGCCATTGCCATCAGCGTCTCCCTGTTTTCCAGTTTGACCTCCAGCTCCTTGCTGATTGATTTTCCTAAAAACGTCCGGAATCCGCCTGCAACTGCAATGAACTGGTCTCGGTCCGTAATCAATGCCGCTTTTCCCGACACCTGTGCCAGACTTTCCGCATACTGCCTGGCAAACACACTGATCTCGCCCATCGGAGAGTACTTTTTCAGAATGATTTCACCCTCTCTTCCTGAAAAAATTTCTATCGGATCACTTTCGCGGATGCGAAGCGTTCTTCTTAATTCCTTCGGAATGACAATCCTGCCAAGATCGTCAATCCTCCTCACAATTCCCGTTGCTCTCATATTAAAAAACCTCCTGATTTCCATAAAAATACTGTATGGGTAGTATGTGGAAATCGGAAGGTTTTATTCAAGCAGTCTTTTCTTTCATTTGCTTTTTCATATGCACATAATAAATTGTACACAGAATAATTCCGAATATAGTTGCCGACGGTGCTGCCAGTCCAACGCCAAACAAAGAAGCATTGGGACGGATGCTCATCAGATACGACATCGGAAGTCTTACGAGGAATGACTGCGCAAGTCCCTGAATCATAACAAATAAGGATTTCGCATGTCCATTGAAATATCCCATGTAGCTGAACAGAATGCTTGTGACAATAGCTTCCGGTGCAAATCCTCTTAAGAATTCAAACGCTCTCTTCACAACAGCTGCATCCTCAGTAAAAAGCCCTGCCAGTGCATCCCCATGGAAGAATGCCGCATAGGCAATCACAACACCGACTGCCGCACCAAACAAAATTCCACAATGCATTGCCTGATCGGCTCTTTTTTCTTTGCCCGCTCCGACATTCTGTGAAACAATTGCTGCCATGGACTGCATAATGGAAGAAGGAATCAGCATGACGAAAGACTGAATCTTCTGTGCCACCCCATATCCGGAGGACGCATCCAGTCCCAGCCGGTTGATAAAGGCACATAATGCAAGGAAGGTGAGGTTCGTAAGGAACTCCTGCAGTGCCAATGGTGCACCCACTACAAGAAAGTGCGTCACTTCACCCGAAAGCCGGAAATCCGCTTTCTGCAATGTAAATCCTAAATTCTTCCGGAAAATAATGACAATGGAAAGTACCACACTGACTGCCTGTGCCAGTACGGTTGCAATGGCCGCTCCTGCGACATTCATATGGAATCCTGCGACCAACACGAGGTCTCCGATAATATTGACCACACAGGCAATGGCAACAAATAAAAGAGGCATCCTCGAATCACCGAGTCCACGGAAAATACTGCTGATAAAATTATAAAATACAATAAATACATATCCGGCTCCACAAATCCGGATATAGGTCACCGTAAGATCAAGAGCTGATTCCGGTGCCTGCATCAGTATTGCGATCGGCCTTGCAAAAATCAGCAATACAGCCGTCAGAACCAGCGAAATAATAAAAAAGAAGCACGTTGCTCCTCCTACCAGTCCTCCCAGTCTCTCGGGGCGTTTCTCTCCCAGGTATTGTCCCATAATTACAGTAACACCTGTTGTCAGAGAGCTTACCGTAAAAGTTACCAGATTCATAATGCTGCTTCCGGTTGTAACTCCCGATATTCCCTCCGTCGTTCCAAATCTTCCGACGATCATCAGATCGACCGCACCATACATTGCCTGCAAAATCAATGCTCCCAGTACCGGCAGCATGAATCCGATCATCTTCTTCGGAATACTTCCCGTTGTAAAATCCTGTTTCTCGTTCATTTATTTATTCACTCTGCTTTCTTTATTTCTGAGCTATGCTTGTTTTTCATTATTTTTCACTATTTTTACACTATTTTCACAATTAAATTTTTACATAATAAAGCCTCTACCTACTGCATGTACAGTAAGTAAAGGCTTTCATCCCTTTAAACTCAGACTGAATTTAATCCTGAACATAAGGCATCAGTGCTACGTGACGTGCTCTCTTGATTGCTACAGTAAGAGCTCTCTGATGTTTTGCACAGTTGCCGGTGATACGTCTGGGAAGGATCTTTCCTCTCTCAGATACATATCTCTTTAACTTAGCGGTATCCTTGTAATCAATTACATTGTCCTTACCACAGAATACACAAACCTTTTTTCTTCTACGCATACCGCCTTTTTTTCTAGGAAAATCAGACTTCTCTGCTTTATTAAATGCCATAGTGGTTACCCTCCTATTCATAGTAAAAAACTTAGTTAAACGGTAATTCCTCATCAATTCCATCCGGAATATTCATGAAGCCATCACCTGCATCCTGCATAGCAGGTGCATTATTTCCGCCTGTAAAGCCCCCATTACCTGCGGAAGAGCTGTTTTTGCTTTCAGCAAATTCCTGTTCTTCAATAACAACCTCTGTCGTATATACACGTACACCGTCTTTATTCGTATAGCTTCCTGTCTGAATACGACCGGTAGCTGCAATCTTGGTTCCCTTGCGAAGATACTTCTCAGCGAACTCGCCATTACGTCCAAAAGCAACACAGCTAATGAAATCTGCGCTCTGCTCGTCATTATTACGGTTATATCTACGGTCTACGGCTAATGTATATCTGGCGACTGCTGTTGCATTCTCGCCCTGAGAATACCGAACTTCAGGATCTCTCGTCAAACGTCCCATAAGGATTACTTTATTCATACCTGCCTCTACTTTCCGGCATAGCGGTTATCTTATGCCTCGTCCTGTCTTACGCATAAAAATCTGATAACATTGTCCATAATGCGAACACGGTTTTCGATTTCGATCGGTGCAGTAGGCTCAGCGTCAAACTGAATGAAGTAATAGTAAGCTTCTTTCATCTTCTGAACTTCATAAGCCAGTCTCTTCTTGCCCCAGTCGTCAACGTTTGTGATGGTTCCACCGAATCTTTCGATCAGGGCCTTGCACTTGTCAACTACTGCTGCTCTTTCCTCGTCTTCGATTTTCGCACTAACAACAACGGCTAATTCATACTTGTTCATGCTAGTTACCTCCTTTTGGTCTCTGGCCCCTGTCCTGAAACAGGAGCAAGGATTTGTATGTCTTTTTACATACCACGGATCTATATGATACCATGAATTCATGCTAATTTCAAGTATCAAATTAACTTTTCTATCATTCTGTGTAACAGTTCAGCCATGCAGAAATGATTGTTCAAAATGACCGTGGGAGCTTGCTCACTAAGGGCAGCTTATACAATCATTTCTATAGGGCGGACGCCCGACATGAAATAAGTTGCCGGAAAGCACGTATATTTGTTAGCCAATCTGTACAATCCGGCAGCTTATGAATGGCCATGGCTGAACTGTTACCATTCTATCATTTTCAGTAACAGTTCAGCCATGCGGAAATAATTGTGCAGGATGACCGTGGGAGCCAACTCACTAAGGACAGCTTATGAAGGGACTTACATTGTTTTATGCAGTACCCTTAAGACACCTACTCCCTGTTCCGGATCCCCTTCACATTCTTCTCCAGCTGTCTGCGTGGGATCATAATCTGATGTCCGCATCCGACGCATTTCAGCCGGAAATCCGCTCCGGTCCGCAGCACCTGCCACTCATAGCTGCCACAGGGATGCGCTTTCTTTAATTTCACAATGTCATTGACCTGAATATCCACAATTTTCTTCCTTTTCTCTCATAATAGGTAACAGCTCAGCTGTGCAGAAATGAATCCAATATGCTTTTAGTAGTTTCTCATATCCCGAGAATCAGATCCTTGCACACACCGACAAATTCCCGCAGCATATTATTGGGTAACAGAAACCAGTATCCACGTGCCGCAAGTCCGGATACCTTCTGATAGCCCTGACGTCTGGCAATTCCGACTGCCCGGAATATATGAAAGTTATTACTTACAATCAGGACCTCATCCTTTTCCTTATCAAAATATTTTGCAGAAAAAGCCAGATTCTGTACCGTATTTACAGACTGATCCTCCAGAAGGATTCGGTCTGTCTCCAGTCCATGTGCAACAAGGTAATCGTACATTCCCTGTGCCTCGCTGATATGCTCATCCGCACCCTGTCCACCGGATACAACCACCTGGCATTCCGGATGATCTGTTAAATAAGCAAGTGCAGCATCCAGCCGGTACTGCAAAACCTTAGATGGGCCTTCAGGCTTCATCTGCGCACCGAGAACCACCAGATACTTCGCCCAATCTGAGCCTGACATTCCAAATCCGCTCAGGATAAATCCTTCCACAATCAGAAAGAAAAGCACTCCAATCGTTGCCACGCACCAGAAGCTTTTGCGCACAAGTAACGGCACATGTTCCTGCCAGATTCCTCTCTTCATACAAAAGGATAATCCCAGTGCAACAACTCCAAGAAACAGCCAGACAAAGAAAAAAAACGTTCCATGTCTGACAAACAATGCAATACACAGAAAATAGATCACACAGATCCACCCAATTACTGCCAAAAAGATACTCATTTTCCTTTTCCCCTATCCTTACAGCTGTGAAAAGATCTCCCCGATCGCTCCCTGAACCACCAGGTCTGCAATTCCATCGCGTGCGGTTGCCGTCTTATTAATCAGAATTAACTTATTGCCCTGATAATAATCAATAAGACCTGCCGCCGGATATACGACAAGGGAGGTTCCTCCCACAATCAGTACGTCCGCTTCCTTAATATAATGAACAGCTTCCTGCAGTGTATTCTGATTAAGTCCCTCTTCATAAAGAACTACATCCGGCTTCACTCTGCCGCCACATGCATCACATTTCGGAATTCCATCTGCATGCAGCATATACTCTGCATCAAAGAATTTTCCGCATGTTTCACAATAATTCCGAAGCACACTTCCATGAAGCTCTAATACCTTCTTCGAACCAGCTTTCTGATGAAGTCCGTCAATATTCTGGGTAATGACTGCCTTCAGCTTTCCCTGCTGTTCCCACTCTGCCAGCTTCCTGTGTGCCGCATTGGGCTCGGCCGTGAGACAAAGCATCTTATCCTTATAAAAACGGAAGAACTCTTCCGGCTTCTGCCGGTAAAAGGTATGACTTAAAATGGTTTCCGGCGGGTAATCATACTTCTGATGATACAATCCATCCACACTCCGGAAGTCCGGGATTCCACTCTCCGTAGACACTCCTGCTCCACCGAAAAATACAATATTATTACTGTTATTAATCATCTCACGCAGCTGTTCCATCGCATTCATACTCTTTCTCCTTCCTTCACATGTGTTTATCATATCTGAAACTTTACATATTTATTTAATTTACATCCATAGCATCATCATATCATCTAAGATTCTACATTTCAAACAATAACTAGGTAATTATTCATATATTTACACTTTTTCAGTTTACATTTAATCTGCTGAAATCTTTATACCTAATGTAAGCTTACAAAATATTGAAAGGTGGTAACTTATATGGATTCAAGAGTTTTACAGACACAGAAATGGTTAAACGATACCTATGGCAATGTAGCCAATTTTCCAAAAGTGGATGAAGATGGCATAACGGGCAATTCAACTTTTCACGCATTAATCTATGCACTTCAGATAGAAATCGGGGTAGAAAACCCAGATGGTATATTTGGCAAAGATACGCTCAGTAAATGTCCTACATTACGTGCCAGTCTTCTTCCCAGTTCTGAAGTTCCTCGAAATATTATCTATATATTACAGGGTTCCTTATGGTGTAAGGGTATTTCTCCTGGTGGTTTTACCGGTGTTTTCGGTCCACTGACAGCAAATGCAATTTCAGAGTTTCAGACCGCTGCCGGTATTACTGCTGATAAGGTAGTATATCCTTATGTTCTTCAAGGCATTATGAATACGGATAGTTATTCTTTCCAAAGTACCGAGGACATATATGACACCTATCGTCATGAAATCCAGATGGGACTTAATCAAAATTATGGAGCTACTATTGGATTAATTGCTCCTAACGGACTATGGGAACGTAAATCACATAAAAATTTAATTAAAGCAATTCAGATAGAATGGGGTGCATCTGTTGATGGTTCTTTCGGCAATGACACTCTTAAAAAAGCACCGACTCTGTCTTCCAAAACAAACGGCTACGTAAATTCAAAGCGTTTATTACAATGGTGTTTAACAATTAACGGATTTTATCCGGGATCATTTAATGGAACCTTTGATGCCAATACCTATAATAGCTTATATGCTTTTCAGGAATTTGTTGGATTAGGTGCCGATGGCATTTGTGGAAAACAGACATGGGCTTCCTTAATTACGAGTCGTGGATCTGCCGATCGAAATGCTACTGCTTTAGATACCTCTACCAAGTTAACGCTCGAAGATGCCATTGCAATAAAACAGAAAAATTACACTGATGTCGGAAGATACTTAACAAATGCGTCAAGCAATGGCTTAGACAAGGCTTTGTCATTAGATGAAATGGAAATCCTAATTGCTGTCGGATTAAATGTCTTTCCAATCTTTCAAACTATTGGAAACAAAGTTTCCTACTTTACTGCACAACAGGGGCTTGCCGATGGATTGGCTGCCAAAGAAGCTGCTCAGAAATTTGGATTTCCCCCTTCTGCAACAATCTATTTCTGCGTAGATTATGATGTTTTAATGGCAGATATTGAAGGTAACATCCTCCCCTACTTTAGGAATGTTAAAGCAGCTCTTAATAATGCATATAAAATGGGGGCCTACGGACCGCGTTACATATGTACCAAATTAGCTGAAATGAATCTTACCACCAGTAGTTTTGTATGCGATATGTCTTCTGGTTTTACATGCAACATAGGTCATAAATTACCCGATAACTGGGCATATGATCAATTTGCCGAAGTTGCCAGTGCAAACTCCACAATTAACAATCTAAACTATGATAAATGCATTGCTTCTCCCCGGAAAACGGCAACTGCTCCGGATGATTTTCTTTCATGTTCCGTTGGTTATGATAACTCAAGATATTCTTATGAGCAGGTTCACAGCGGTATCGGATATTATCAGCCGGATAGCAAATCCAGATATAGCAGTGGAGTTAAAGTAATGCAGGACAAGCTCAATACTGCTGGTTACGATTGTGGCACGCCTGACGGCATATTTTCTACCGGAACAGCCAACGCTGTGAATAATTTGAAACAGGATAATGGCTTATCACCAAATAGCAGAGTAGACAAAGACACCCTGACTGTATTAGAATCCTGCAAACCGACTTCTAATGGAGCAAGAAACCTAAAACGAAAATTCGGTTCTATTTTAGCTTCTATTGCTGCTCAAAACAATATAGATGAAGATGTTTTAGGTGGATTTATCCTAACAGAATCTGCTAATTGCGGATTTATTGATGGAAAGCTTCTTATACGGTTCGAAAATCATAAATTTCTAGAATTAACCTCAAAAAGTGACGCATCATCTCTTTTTAAGGCAGAAGGGAATAAGAACCATCAATATTACAAAGATGGTAAATGGCACGAAACACATGGAAATGGTCAAACCAGTGAATATGAAGCATTTGAACTTGCCAGAAATTATGACGAAGAACCTGCTTATCGATCTATTAGTATGGGACTGCCGCAAATCATGGGATTTAATTATTCCTTTGCTGGATATTCTTCTGCCAAAGACATGTTTGATAGTTTTTGTATTGACGAATACACCCAGGTAGCGGCTTTTGGTAGATTTATTGCCGCATATGATAATGGTTCCCTGCTATCCGCCTGCCAACAGCGCGATTTCTTTGAAATGGCTAAAATATATAATGGAAATGGTGAGGCATATAAACCTAAATTAGAAAAAAATACTGCTGATTACGCCAATGCCTTATAATTTCTCCCACTAATAAATATTGACCAATACGCCTCGGTAAATATTCACAGCCAATTAATGTGAGTTACCGAGGCGCATATTTTTACAAGTCATTATCCCACAAAGTATTTTCGTGCATACTGACATATATATTCAATTGTGCGATTCTCATTCATAACGTTCTCTTCAATATCTGCATCCAGTTCCTCTGGAATATAAAATGAATTATCGGATGCAATATAAATGGTAACACCAGGACGCGGAGTCATTCCATCCGGACCTGCTCCCATAAGATAATAGGATATAATAATAATATCTTTCTTATGATCATTATTTATATCCCGAAACGCAACCGCTCCAACATTGTCATAAATCCCTATATATTTATATAAACCATTATAAGGAAAGCGGTATGGAAATTTATATAAAATCTGCTCATCTTTCATTAAATAGAACGTGGCATCCTCCCAGATATATTGTGGTTTACAGGACACAAAAGTAACGTCTCCCCAATCTTTCAAAGAAATATCATATGTCTGTTCATCAATTTGGGTTTCTTTAATTTGTTCCAACAGAGTATATTGTTCTTCGTCAATATAACAGGCTATTCCATAAATATACACCACTCTATAACCATAGTCATCCTCATAGTACGCAATGTGCTTATGATCCTCATCCGGAAAGGATTCTTCAAAATAAGGCTTACCCCAGATTTTCTCCACTTCTTCCCGCGTCATTCCAATGTCAACTTTACCATTCCTGATTCCATAACTACTATACTCAATATACCTAAGATCATCTTGTACCTGACCAAACCCGAATATAAAATTACACTTCTCCGTTATAATTTCATACTGATATCTCTCCTCTGATACTCCTTCTATCAGCCTGTATTCAATCCCTTCATCATCAAGCAGTTTCATTACTTCCTCTGCCGACATTCCATATTTCAAATTTTTAAATTTAAGTTGCGGCTGACGATCCTTTTCTTTAATTGATATTCTTTGAAACACATCGGAGTAAGTTACTGTAACAGGTGGAAAGTCTGGATCTTCATCTGTTCGGAGAATGTCACCATAAAGCAGATACGTCCAGCTTTTGCTTCCCTCCCCTTCTACTTCATATCCACATGCATATACGCTTCCATCTTTCTTTTCCACAAATGTAACATAAGGATACTGACACCTATAAGGACTTATATACCCATCACATACCGTTTTCTCTATCGTATCAAACCTTATCTCATCCATCCAGACCATCTTGACATCTTCCAATACCATAACCGGTTCCTCAATAAAGTCCTGATCTCCACTATCATATCCACAACTGCCAAATGTATTATTTCCCCATGTCCATAAGGTCCCGTCCTCTTTGATTGCAGCCATACAGAACTGTCCACAGGTTACATATATGACATGATCCAACATTTTCACCGGTTTTGAATACTGTAGTCCCACTGCCTTTTCAATATTTTTAGCAGAGGTAGTTATTATTTCTCCCCACCACCATACCGATCCATCTTTTTTAAGTGCTGCGATTCCTCTCATCGTTACACGGGCATACCGGACATCCTGCAGCAGACATACCGGAGTGGAAGCCGCGACAGCAGCCGGATTTGTAATATAATCCTCTGTTACCTCCATCCCCATTATTCCATTCAGATTAGCACCCATACCATACAATTCTCCCTTTTCGGTCAAATAAATTGTAAAATACTGATTGGCATCCACATGCACCACATTTTCAGCAATCTTCTGCGGTGTCATTACATAATCACCCAAACTATTCTGCTCTCCATTTCCGAGCTGTCCATAATCATTTCTTCCATATCCCCACAGAACATTATGTGAATCAATATAATAACGATTCAGATTGTTAGATTGATTTTTAATATAATAATTTTCAATGTGGAATTCTTTATTATCTAATTGAAGATTATCGATGCTTTCCACTTCATAAACAGGATAGGTAATATCCTCTTTCTCTGAAAGTGTCTCATCATTCACTTCTTCCTTATCTTCTTTTGCGATGTCTTCTGCTATGTTCTGATCCTGTGGATCTCCCACCAGCGTTCCACAAGCCGAAAGAAATAACATACTCATACATAGTGCTGTTCCCATTATCATCATTTTAAAATTTATATGTTTCATGTTTACAATATTTCCTTTCTCTTCTTTTTAATATATGTAGATGTTGATACCAGAAACAATATCAAATTCAAAATTAAAAGGAGGTAATTATATGTCAGCATCATATCATGCAGTAATTGAGAGTTCTGGCTTAACAGTTTATAGACAGTCAGACTGTGCCAGCAATTCTGACGTCGGAAAATTATATAATGGAGAGGTTTTTACCTTAATCAGGGAGCATAATGGCTACATGGGGCACTATGAAATCCGTTTTTTAAACAGCAGCGGTCAATATGCAAATGGCTATATCAATACCGGAAGCGGATTCGGCAATCTTGCTTTTTATGGAAAATCTGTCACTGAACCAAACTTAGGTTCCTCTGCATGTTATCGTTTTAAGTTAAGAAAAAAGTTAAATGTCGTCACCACCGGTAATTCCTTTCTGGCTACTGTCCCCGCAGGTGGCTATGTATATACCAGAGGCGCAACTGCAGGATCTGCCAATCCTGCTAATATGTATATCTGTGGATATACAGACAAAAATAACAAAATTATTCCATGCGATGCATTTGTAACTCTGGATTATACTGGTGGATCCATGTTTGCTAAGAACTTCTGTCTTTACAAAGACTAATATAAACATATTCTGGCATCCTACCAATAACATCTACATTTTCAAAGCAGAGGGGAAATCCCTCTGCTTTTTAGCAGTTACTAAATAATCACTAATACCTTTTCCTCGTTCTTCGTACTTTTATTATACTGACGATGTCACTCATTAGCAACATTTTATCAAATAGAAGATATCTTTTTCTTCTTAAAATTATATTCATAATTATATATAGCTTGTTGCAGATGACATTTTTACGTAAATTACTGTCAAAATTAATAAGATTTCACCTTTTCATATGATCATGCAAAAGAATAGAGTAATCTTTCGATCACTCTAACTCTTACTTATCAATTATTATCAATATCCTTTTTCATCTCTACTAATGTGTTTTTTAAAAACTTAGGCAGCTCAACTCCCATTCTTCCTGTATTTTCAAGAATCGATATTATTTCATTAATTATAAACCAGCAAGTGACCAATAAACTGAAAATTGTTTTTGAATTATATTGCAACCCCATTTCATCAGCAAACTTATATATTATATAATCAATGCATATGGTTATAAAAATTGTTATTATATATCCCACTTTTTTATAAATTCCTATTATTCCTTTTTTACTACTCAAACCATACTTTTTACTATTGGGATGTTCTAAGGCCTCCTTTTTAGCCGCTAATAAACCTGAAAAATAGTCTGTTAACATTAATAATATCAGCAAACCGATTAATGGTATAAATAATCCTAATTTATTACCAATCCATGCTCCTGCAAGTACACCAAATATTCTTTCCATAACTTCTTTTAATTTCACTATGCTCACACTCCGCTCTATCAATTTCTTACTTATTAGAAAGCAGAATCAATGCATAGCGTAAACCAGTCAACATTGAAAATACTCTGTTTTCAACTTTTTATATATAATTCGTCTAAGACGGTTAGCATATTGCCGTGAAATATGATACTTGTGTGCAATTTCCGAATCCGATTTTTGATCAAATATTATTTCTTTATATATTACCCTTTTTTTCTCGTCATATTGCTCAAGTACCCTATTCAAATCATTAAATAGAATAATATCGCAGTAATTTTCTAAAACTAACTCATTTCTATCTATATAGTCATATTCAGCCACAGTATAATTGTCATAATATTTTTTGCTTTTTCTATATAACTCCAGGAATCTGTTTTTTAATGCTGTACATAAAAACATCATACATTTTCCCTCATCATCATGATATTCCATTTTTATTACTGCTTCCCATAAAGCTAAAATCATCTCTGACTTAACGTCCTCTTTTTCATCTTTATATAAAAGCTTTGTATATTTATTTATCAATGGTTTCATTTTTTCTATAAGAATATCAAAATTACTTTTATCTTCTTGTATTTTTTGTATTATGATTGTTACTTTTTCCATTTTCTTCTCCTCCGTATAGGTAAAAAGAAGAAATGTGGAAAATTGTAAACTTACTAATACACCACAATATCAATATTTTGACACAATTACATAATTACAAATTGAATCTGTCATAATTACGGAATCCAATGATAAAATCCATTTAAATAAGCAATGCTCCTCCCTGATCACATTATTCTTTGAATTAGGACAAAAAATCGAATGCATTTCTCAACGCATTCGATTTCCATTTTTTTATATTTTGTTTTAAAGAATACAATATTTATCTCATATACATCTACCCATTCTGTCTGTTACTGTTGTTTTTATATTTTCCTATTGCCATTGTGATGGCAACCATTACAAGAGTCAGAATGACAACATACAAATATCTTTTCATCTCACAACCGGCTAATAAAAATACTAAAACTCCATCCACAGTCAAAAACTGCTTTAATTTTTTTTTAAATTTTCTGTCCTCAACAAAATCAACTTCTCTATTCTTATTTTCAACAGGATACATCCTGTAAATTACTATTATGGTCACTCCAAATAGTAGCACCATCACATAGGTTGAAATATTGATAGTTTTTCCAAGCAGCATTATGATACCAAATGTAAGACATGATAACAGATAGCAGGCCCAATAGCTTTTTAAATGTAATCCCCCTGCGTAAGAACGTAAAGGAATAAAAATACAGAAAAATAATATACCCTCCAAAAGAGTATGTAATGTTAATGATATAACAAAACATGTTAGTATACATAGTGCTATCTCTAACGCTATGATATAACCATACTTATATATTTCCCTTTCTTCTTCCGCTACCATGTCTTTCTTCACAACATAAGCTGTTAAAATTTCAGCTATTTTCTCCATACTTAAAGCTTTCGGAATTTCTTTACTTCTTTTGGCTGGAATGGCTGATGATATACAAATACGCATCTGCTATTGGCTGCTGAACTCAACATCACATTTGCCATGGAAACTGCAATATTGGCTAATACCCTTTTTTCTTTGTTTTCTTTCATTATCTTATCCTCCTTTAAGTTGAACTGTATGTCTGATATTATAATTGCAAAATATACGGTTTTTTTCTTCTGTCAAATTTACGCAAACTGCTGTCAAAACTCCTTTAAATTCATAGTAACTGTGACTGAAAATATTGAATCTTCCGTATCAATAATTACATCCCCATTATATTTTTCTACCACTTTCTTTATCGAGCTTATTCCATATCCATGTTTAGTGATATCTCCTTTGTTAGATAATAAATTTCCATTTTTATCTGCTTGAAGTTGATGTTCAAATGGATTTTCAATAGCCATAACTAATGCTTCTTTTTTGATTCCCATAATAATTTTAATTTTTCTTTCAGACTTATTACATTTCTCCGTTGCCTCAATAGCATTATCTAAAAGATTTCCTAATACAACCCCTATATCACACTGATCAATAGGTAACTCTTCCGGAATAAATATTTTTAAGATAAATTCTATTTCTTTTCCTCTTGCTACCGTATATTTTACATTTATCAAAGCATCAATACACTTATTTCCTGTATCTGAAATGATTTGACCCATTTGACTATTTTGAATAATTTTGTCTATTTCCTGTATTGCCAACTCCCTATTTTCACTTTGTAATTCATTTTTTAATACTATTAACTTATTTATCCAATCATGTTTTTCTCTTCGGAAATTCTCCATGATCCTTTTTTGCTCTTCTGTATTTGTAGCCATCATATTAATTTGCTGAGTATAAACTGCTTTTTCCTTTTCCAGGATAAAATTTTGAGATACTTTAGAATATATTTCCCAGATAATAATATTAAATAAAAGTAGAAAACTAAATGTGATCATAGAAGGCATTATTTGAATTGAATCACTCTTTGAAAAAAATTCTTCTGATGCGATATAAATACTACCTATTGGGACCAGGAGAAGAAGGATATAATACTTCAAAGGAATTAATCCATAGTTTCTTTTCTGCCAAAACAAAGAAAAAATATATACACTGACAACCATAATAATCTTTGAAATAATTGTACCCAGAATATCGGTATATATATTCTCAGCCAATATCAGATTCATACAAAAAAATACTATCATCTCTACCAAAGCCCATGCCGCATGAAATAATACAATAATTAATATATTAAACTTGCTAAAACCATAGTATGTTGTAATTGAAATTAATGTAACCAAAATAATACTCACTAACGTCGTAATAACAGAAGCATCTCCTGCATTTATCTGTGTATATACTTGAAAAATGCCATAAACAATCCAAACTAATATAGACCATACATTTCCTTGTCTTTTCTCATAAACACTACCTAAAAACCTATTTACGATCCAAAACGTAGTAACAACCATTGTCCCATTTAAAATTAAATTTCCTATATTATACATTAATTTCCCCTTTTAACATTTTTCCATAATCTATACTAAACTTTTTCTGCCTTTCTTCACTGATTGGCAGACCAACTCCATTTATTAATGTAACTTCTGATTTTGTTTTTGACCTAATTCCAAAATAATTTACAAGATAGGACTGATGAATTCTTAAAAAGGGAATCTTTCCCCTCTCAAGATTCTTTTCTACATCGGACAATTTCCCGTTAAATACGCATACTTCTCCACTTTTTTCATGAGTAGTGATCTGTCTTCCTTTACTTTCAAAATACAAGATTTCATTACATAAAATTTTATATTCCTGGTTTCTATATTTAAACGTAAAAAAGAAATTCTTACTACAGATTTTTTGATTTGCTTCTAGAAATGTTTTAGAAAACGTATCATTGTCTATTGGCTTCTTTATAAAAGAAAAAACATCTAAACGAAATAATTCCATCATATATTTATCATAGCTGGACACAAAAATAATTATGGCATTTTCATCCTTTCTTCGAATACTTTTTGCAGCAGAAATACCATCTCCATTTTCCATTTCAATGTCTAGATATATTAGATCAAACTTTTGCCCTGTACAGACTTCCTGTGCTAAAGTAATACCATTATAATAGACCTCTGTATCTACCTTAATTTTTTCTCTATTGCAAGTACTCCATATAATGTTTTCTATCTTATGAGCAATTAAATAATCATCGTCACAAATAGCTACTTTTATCATCTTGTTCCCCTTACTGATTAATTCTTTAGCATCAGTACTTATTCCTTGAAAAACTCATCGTAATTTACATCCAAAATAGTTTTTAAAGCTTTTAAATCACTTGCTTTTATATTTCTCCGTCCTGTCTCTATATTGGCAAGAGTACTTCTTGACATATTGCTTCCCATTAACTGCATCTTTGTTATCAATTCTAATTGTGTCATATTTTTTTGCATTCTTATGTTCTGTATATTTCTTCCAATTGGAATATCATGAAGTATCCATTGCATGTTATTGTCTCCCGTTTGTGACTAATTAGAAACATCACATTCAGTATAGACAGTATTTTATATTTCTCTGTCACCAATGAGAAACAATACACAATATATATCTACAATTACCTTATAAGTATCTTTATATAGTGTACGATTATTAACTTACCAAAAGAGAATCATTTACATGGATTTAAAAGAAATAGCTAAAAAAAACTTATTATATTACATCAAATAACATTATTTCATATGGTAGTATATTAAAAAAACTTGAACCATTGATGTCTCAATGTTTCAAGCTTTTTTTTCTTAGAGGCGTGAGCCGGATTTGAACCGGCGATGACGGTGTTGCAGACCGGGGCCTTACCACTTGGCTATCACGCCATACCATATAAATTTAAAAATTACAGATTACTAAAGCTTATGCAGGATAATCTGTAAAAATGACTCCGACGGGAATCGAACCCGTGTTACCGCCGTGAAAGGGCGATGTCTTAACCGCTTGACCACGGAGCCTTATTCTCTTCCTTTTCCTGATATGGAAAAACTCCCCGAGTAGGGCTCGAACCTACAACAACTCGGTTAACAGCCGAGTGCTCTACCATTGAGCTATCGAGGATCATTTGCGTTTTCTTTGTAAGTGCACATGTATAAGCGGCGTAGCCGCGACCGAGAGGCTTTGCCTCGAGGTTACTTACA
>ERZ791919.284-NODE-284-length-61158-cov-37.706496_pt1 | contig 61158 bp, 55 predicted proteins | sample MGYA00510137_ERZ791919 | MGnify/ENA primary metagenome ERZ791919 (study PRJEB30046, sample SAMN00792059) | human gut metagenome | study: EMG produced TPA metagenomics assembly of the A metagenome-wide association study of gut microbiota in type 2... | reverse complement strand
GACCTGCGCCGCCCATTAGGGCGCGCGGTCGTGAAAGCCTTGGCGGCGGCGGCAGCCTCCGTCAAGGCGGCAGCCGATGCAGCATGAGCGCGCGCATGATGTGCGCGCCATGCGGTCGCTGTTGGCCTCAGGCGGCGAGTTCCGGTGAATGCGGCGGCAGCCGCTCTACTTGATATAGGGACAGAATTACGTCATGGACGGAAATGTGCTGTCCCCAAAATCAGAATCAGACGTTCTGCATTTGTGCAGGATGAAGTCTTATCCGGATGGCAGCTATGAAATCATGGCGGCCTCCGGGCCGACCTTCCATGATGATGGATGGGAGGCCCACGGTTGGAAAGAAAAGTCCGATAAATCGGACATTTCTCCGAAGCGCAGGCGGGAGCGCAGCGACGCCAGCGCGGAGGATATGGAGCGCAGCATGAGACGCGCAGCGTCGAAGCTGCGGGACATTGCGCTTTGCAATGATTTCCGGTATTTCGTGACGCTCACGCTCGACCCGGCGAAAATCGACCGTCACGATATGGACGCGCTTGTGCGCGTCCTGAATCGGTGGGCAGACAATCGCGTGCGCAGGCATGGCCTGCGCTACGTCCTAGTGCCGGAACGGCACAAGGACGGCGCGATTCATCTGCACGGCTTTTTCAATGACGCGCTGCCGATGGTCGATTCCGGGACAGTGCGTCGGCCCGGAATCAAGCAGCCGCGCAAGCCGAGAAGCGCCAGCGAACGGCAGCGGTGGCTTGATGAGGGCGGGCAGATCGTGTACAACATTCCGGATTGGACGCTCGGCTTTTCGACCGCGCTCGAGCTGCGCGGGGACTATCATGCGGCGGTCGGATATGTGTGCAAATATGTTCGGAAAGAACAGGAGAAAATCGGTGGAAGGTGGTACTATAGCGGTGGAAAATTGGCAAAACCGGTGGTTTCGTATCCTGAGGTCACATATGAGGAACTCGCACAGACTGGCGCGGGCTACACGTTCTGTGTACCCGGACGGGCGTTCTGCATCGTGCGTGGAAAGGGAGGTGAAGATGATGCAGTACACGAGGCTGAAAATTGAGGCCGTTCTTGCGCAGCTTTGCAGCGCGCAGGCCGACATTGAGCGCGCACTGTATGCGCGCGAATTAATGGACAGCATGGGCGCGCCCTCGGACGCGCAGGTGCTGGCTAATGAAGCGCTCGGCTTCCTGCCAACGGTCTTTGACAAAATCGAGGAAGCAAAAGCGCAGTTGACAATTTCAGGAAAGTAAAATGCAGCCCGCAGCGCCCGCACGCGATGCGCTGCGGTGGTTCCGCGCCGTCTGAGACTGGCGCGGAATCTTTGGCATACAGGAGGGAAGATGAAAACGGAATATCTGCTCCACCGCGAGGTGGAACACGTTCTAGCGGCCTTGATGCCGGTCAACCGTGTGGTGATGCGCGTCTGTATCCATACCGGTTTACGGGTCGGGGATGTGCTGGCGCTCCGAACAGACCAGATCGCGCCGCGCTTCTGGGTTACGGAGCAGAAAACCAAAAAGCGCCGCATTGTCGGGCTTCCGTCGGATTTGCTGGTTGATATGCGCAAAATCGCCGGGAAAAAGTACGTTTTTGAGCACAGCAACGACCCGGAACGCCATCGGACACGGCAGGCCGTATGGAAAGACGTCAAGCGCGCTGCCCGCGCGTTCCGTCTGCCACAGAACGTCGCGCCGCATTCGGCCCGCAAGGTCTATGCGGTGGATTTGCTGGCAAAGTACGGTGACATTGCCAAGGTGCAGCGCGCGCTGAATCACAGCGGCCCGAGCGTGACTATGATTTACGCGATGGCTGACCAGCTTTACAGGCAGAAATACCACAAAAAGCCGCATGAAGCGTAAACTTGCGGTTGACGTTTCGCGCGGCGTATGCTATGCTGTTCGCGTGAGTTCGAGCGAAGGGAGGGCTGTCCCTGTATTGGGTAGAGCGGCGGCTTCCAAACGGACGCGAAACGCAGCAAAACAATGATTTTGTGGATTTGGCACGGGAGCGACCCCGTGCATTTATTGCGAACGGGCCAAGGACACAAAATAAAAATTTTGTTGCGTTTATAGTACAAGTGTGCTATAATAAGGCTGTCAAGCAAGACCGGACGCCTTTGGCGTTCGATCCGGACAATACGGCGCCGCTCATACAGGAGGCATTTTCATGCAGACATATCAGGACTGCCCGCAGGTGCTGCGCGAGTTCTTATCCTATCACGAGACGATCAAGGGCCAATCCAAACGAACCGTCTCCGAATATTATCTGGACATCCGGATGTTCCTGCGCTTTGTGAAGCTGATGCGCAATGAGCTTCTGGTCAACACGCCGCTTGAGGACGTACCGATCAAGGACGTCGATCTGGACTTCGTGCGCAGCATTTCTTCCACAGAGGTTTTCGATTTCCTGTCGTTTCTTGCAAACGACCGTGTGCCGGAAGGCTCGCATGACGATCCCGGTATCGGCTCCGCTGCGCGTGCGCGGAAGCTCTCCGCCATCAAATCCTTCTACAATTATCTCTCCGTTTCGACCAAGCAGATCAAGGAAAATCCCGTCAAGGACATTGAGTTTCCGAAAATCCGTCGAAGCCTGCCGAAATACCTGACGCTTGAGGAATCCACGGCGCTCCTGAAGGCCGTTTCCGGTCCCAATCAGAAGCGTGACTTTGCCATTCTGATGCTCTTTCTCAACTGCGGCATCCGTCGTTCGGAGCTGGTCGGGCTGAATCTGACGGACGTGTATGACGACCGCATTCGCGTTGTCGGCAAGGGCAACAAGGAGCGGATCATCTATATGGGCGCTTCCTGCCGGAATGCCATTGACGAATACCTCGTCGAACGCAACAAAATCGTGCTTTCGGACAATCGGGCGCTGTTCGGCTCCCGTGACAAAAACCGGATCAGTGTGACCGCCGTCCATCGGCTGGTCAAAAAGCACCTGCTGGAAGCTGGACTGGATTCGACGCAGTTCTCCGCGCATAAGCTGCGGCACACTGCTGCGACACTGATGCTGTCAAATGGTGTCGATCTCAAAACACTCCAGGAGGTTTTGGGACATGAAAACCTCAATACGACGCAAATCTACACGCATGTGGAAAGCACGGAGCTGAAAATTGCCGCAGAGGCCAATCCCCTCTCCAAAATAAAAATCTAAGCAAAAAATCCTGCCAAAAGGCAGGATTTTCCTATAATATGTTTGAATCTATCCGCCGAGATAAGCTTTCTTGATCGAATCGCTTTCGAGAAGTTCGTGCCCGAGGCCAGAAAGCGTGATCGCACCGGATTCCAGAACATAGGCACGGTCCGCGACCTGAAGCGCCATCTGCGCGTTCTGCTCGACCAGCAGAATAGTCGTACCAGCCTTGTGCAGGGACTGAATGATCCCGAAGATCTGCTCAACCAGCAGCGGCGCAAGGCCCATCGACGGCTCGTCGAGCATCAGAAGCTTCGGCTGGCTCATCATTGCGCGGCCCATCGCCAGCATCTGCTGTTCGCCGCCGGAGAGCGTCCCGCCGACCTGCTTCTGGCGCTCCTTCAAGCGCGGGAAAAGTTCGTAGACCTTCTCCAGATTCTGCGCCAGCTCGGAGCTTGGCCGTGTGTACGCGCCCATTTGCAGATTCTCTTCCACGGTCATGCGGGCAAAAATGCGCCGCCCCTCGGGACACTGCACAAGCCCGTGCTGCACGACCTTATTGGGCGGCATCGAGCCGATCATCTCGCCCATGAACTCGACCGTTCCGCTTTTCGGCTTCAAAAGGCCGGAGATCGTATTCAGAACGGTGCTTTTTCCGGCGCCGTTCGCACCGATCAGCGTCACGATCTCGCCGTCGGCGACCTCCAGAGAGACGCCCTTGACCGCGTGGATCGCACCGTAATAAACATGAAGATCCTGTACCCTCAGCATCGTCAGCCCTCCTTTTTCTTGCCGAGATAGGCCTCGATCACGGCGGGATTGGCCTGAATATCATCCGGCGTACCCTTTGCAATGATCTTGCCGAAGTTCAGCACGCAGATACCCTCGCAGATCCCCATGACCAGATTCATGTCATGCTCGATCAGCAGAATGGCAATGCCGAACATGTCACGGATACGGACGATATTGTCCATCAGCTCGCTCGTCTCCGAGGGATTCATACCAGCGGCAGGCTCGTCGAGCAGCAGCAGGCACGGATTGGTCGCCAACGCGCGGACGATCTCGAGCCGCCGCTGTGCGCCGTAGGGCAGCGAACCAGCCTTGTGGTCGGCCAGATCCTGCATGTCGAAAATGCTCAACAGCTCCAGCGCACGTTCCTTTGCGATGCGCTCCCGCCGCCAGTATTCCGGCAGGCGCAGGATCGCTGACGCGGCGCTGTACTTCATCTCATTGTGCAGTCCAATCAGGACGTTGTCCAGCACACTCAGCTCGCGGAACAGGCGGATATTCTGGAAGGTGCGGGCAATGCCCATGTGATTCACCTGAATGGTGGACTTCCCTGCCGTATCCATGCCGTCGAGCAGGATGGTGCCGCGCGTCGGCTGATAGACCTTCGTGAGCAGGTTGAAAATTGTGGTTTTTCCGGCGCCGTTCGGGCCGATCAGGCCGGCGATCTCTGTGCGGCCGACGGCGAAGTTGAAGTCGCTGACGGCGGTCAGGCCGCCAAAATCAATGCCGAGATGGCGCGTTTCCAAGATCGGCGGCATTCCAATGTCGCGCTCCGGAATGATATTGGTCGAAGGGACTTCGACGAGCTTTGTTTTCGGTCTTTCCGGTTTGTTCATTTCCCGTCACTCCCCTTTCGCGCTCTGAGCTTCGGCCGGAACACGGCGTTCAGCGCCCTTTCCAGCATTCTGGACATGGAAAAATCATAGCTGCCGAGCAGTCCCTTCGGGCGGAAGATCATCATAATGACCAGCGCCAGAGAATAGGCCACCATCCGGTAATTATCGAACGCGCGCAGCGCCTCCGGCAGGATGGTCAGGACGGACGCCGAAAGCACGGAGCCGAGCATGGAGCCCATGCCGCCAAGCACGACCATGACCAAGATTTCGATCGATTTCATGAATTTGAAGTTCGCGGGATACAGCGAGCCGAGATATCCGGCATAAAGGCAGCCTGCCACACCGGCCAGCATCGCGGAAAGAACGAACGCAAATGTCTTGTAATACGTTGTCGGAACGCCGACGCTCTCTGACGCAATCTCATTTTCACGGATGGAGAGGATCGCCCGGCCATGGCGCGATTTCATGACCATGTGAATGAGCATACATGAGAAAACGACACAGAAGAAAACCAGGTTGAAGCTTGAAAACTTCGGGATGCGCTTGAGTCCCGCCGCGCCGTAGGTGAATTCAAAGCCGAGCACGGAGTCGATGTTGGTGAGGATCACGCGGATGATCTCACCGAAGCCCAGCGTGATGATCGCCAGATAGTCGCCGCGCAGTCGGAGCGCCGGAATGCCGATGATCAGTCCGAACGCACCCGCGACGACGGCGCTCAGCAGCAGCGCAAGCAGGATGTACGGCAGCGCCGCCGCCGTATTCCCCTCGCTCAAAAGCGCCGCCGCAGGCGTCGCTTTCATCAGGATACTGCCCGTATACGCGCCGACCGCCATAAAGCCCGCGTGGCCGAGCGGCAGTTGGCCGAGGTAGCCGGTCGCCACGTTCAGCGAAACGGCGAGGATGATATTGATGCCGGTCGTGATCAGAATGCCGGTCCAATAGTTCGTGATAACGCCCTGTGCGATCAGGAAGGTCATGAGCCCCCACAGCCCGGCGATCAGCAGCGCATTGATGAGGTAGCGCAGCGGCATCGGGATGCGGATGGGGCGAAGCTGACGCTCCGCGCGGGAGAGCTTCTCTTTTTGTGTTTTCTGCATGTTCTCTCCCCTCCTTACACCTTTTCTGTCGTCTTGTGGCCCATGATGCCGGTCGGCTTGACGAGCAGAACCACGATCAAAATGGCAAACACGACGCCGTCCTTCCAGACGGAAAGTCCGATCGCCGAGACCAGCGCCTCCAGCAGGCCGATGGCCATGCCGCCGATCATTGCGCCGGGAATCGAGCCGATTCCTCCGAGCACCGCTGCGACAAAGGCCTTCAGACCAAGCATGGAGCCCATGGTCGGCGACGCCTGCGGATAGGCGCACAGGTACAGAACGGAGCCGATACCTGCCAGCGCGGAGCCGACCGCGAAGGTAAAGGAGATCGTCTTGTTCAGGCTGATCCCCATGAGCTGTGCCGCGCCCATATCCTCGGAGACGGCGCGCATCGCCTTGCCGAGCCGCGTTTTCTGGACGAGGAAGGTCAACGCAGCCATAGCCGCCAGCGAGACCAGAATGGTCAGGATCGCCGCGTAGCTGACAGTCGTTCCGAAAATGGAGACGTTGCCGGGGACGATCACGTCCATGCTTTTCGTGTCCGCGCCGAAGAGCAGCTGTGCGCCGTTTTCCAGCAGGAACGAAATGCCGATGGCTGTGATCAGGAGGCTCAATCTCGGTGCGGAGCGCAGCGGCGTATAGGCGATCTTCTCAATAGCGACGCCGAGCAGCGTACTGACCGCGACCGCGAGCACCACGGAAAAGACCGGATGCAGATGGAACGTCGTAATGGCGTAAAACGCCGTATACGCGCCGACCATGATGATATCGCCGTGCGCGAAATTCAGAAGCATGATAATTCCGTAGACCATGCTGTAGCCCAGTGCGACCAGCGCGAAGATCGAGCCGGTCTGGAGGCCGTTGAAGAGCTGGGAAATAAACAGAGACACAGGTCTCACACCTTTCCTTTCTGATTTCGGGTGAACGGCGGATGGCTGGCCCTACGGAGGTAGGTGCATCCATCTGCCGTCCACTGCCGCCGGCGCAGGGGCTGTCCCCTCCGCCGGCGGGAATGGGTCTTGCAGAGGCCGCAGAGGCGGCCTGCGCTTTTTCTGCCTTAATACATTTCCTTGAAGGCTTCTTCGCCGTTCGTCAGCTCAATGATGGCGACGGACTTGATGGGGTTGTTGTACTCGTCGAAGGAGTAGCTGCCCGTGACACCCTCGACGCCGTTCATGGTATCGATGGCCTCAATGACGGCCTGCTTGTACTCGTCCGTTCCGGCAGTCAGGCCCTTATCCTCCGCCGCTTTCAGGCCGCAGGCCATCAGCATGGCCGCGTCATAGGCCAGCGGCGCGAACATATTGGGGACGGTATCGACCTTATAGGTCTCGCAGTAGTCCTTTTCAAACTGTGCGACGCTTTCCGTACCGGGCGCGTAGCCGGAGCAGTAGGCGGTGCCCTCCAGATCCTCTGCGCTTGCGTAATCCTTGACGGAGCCGAATCCGTCGCCGCCGAGGAAGGTCGCCGTGCAGCCCGCCTGACGAGCCGCCGTGATGGCCAGACCTGCTTCACCGTAATAGATCGGGCAGAACACAACGTCGGGATCCTTCGCGGCAATGTTGGTCATCTGCGCCTTGAAGTCCTTGTCGCCCTCAGGGAAGGCTTCCTCTGCCACGATCTCAAGACCGAGCTTTTCAGCCTCCTCCACGAACGCATTTTTCAGGCCCTCGGAATAGTCGCTGCCGGTCTGGAAGAACACAGCTGCGGTCTTGGCGTTCAGCCGGTTGACGGCGTAATCCGCCATCTTCTGGCCCTGGAACGGGTCGATGAAGCAGGCGCGGAACACGTTGTTACGGACCTCGCCGGTGTCCTCCATGACGGTGACGCCCATGGCGGTCGCAGAAGCCGTGACCTGCGGCATGTTGACCTCATAGGTCGCATCAGCCAGCGCAATGGTCGAGCCGGTCAGAACCGAGCCGATCACGGCGGTAATGCCCTTTTCCATGGCAAGGTTGAATGCGTTGACAGCCTCAACACCGTCGCCCTTGTCGTCGTATTCCAGAACCTTGACCTTCTTGCCGTTGATGCCGCCGCTGCTGTTCAGCTGGTCAAAATACATCATCACAGCATTGCGGACAGGAATTCCGTACTGCGCGTAGTCGCCGGTCGTGTTGCCAATAAACGCGATTGTGATTTCGTCGGAGGCATCTGTGCTGCTCTTGCCGGCGCATGCGCTCAGCGAACACAGAAGCATCGCAAATACCATTACAAGACACAGAACATTACGAAGCTTTTTCATTTTAATTACCTCTTTTGGTGATATTTTTCAGCCGAAAGGATTCAGCGTGAAATACATGGAGAATATATAACAAAACGGTTCTGCCGTCTGGCAGAACCGTTTCTTCCGGTTTGATCGGGCCTTACTTAACGGCCCGCCGTTTGGTTTCTGCACAGCGGCAATCTGAACTTGTAAAGCAGTACGACCAGAAGCAGTACGGAAATTACAATACGTACAATGCTAATAAGGCCGGCAATGCCAAGAATGCTGAGAATTCCGTAAATGCAGGAAAAAACAAAAATGGATACTGCGAACATCGCAGTATCCATAGACAGAGCAAGCATGGAGGCGGCACGACGGCAAGCCGGTGCAGCACAGGCCGCATCGGTATTCTGACTGGCGTTCATTTGTCTCGCATCGAAATACTTCATTTCAGCGGCCTCCATTCCTTTAGGTTGGCGTTATTATATTGCGTGAATAAATATTTGTCAATATGCAATGAATGCAAAATATGCGCGCAAATCACGGAATGTTTGGTGAGAATATACACATTCCATGCATGACGGACGTTTTCACTTTATTTGTTTGCGCAGGAAAATCATAAAACATCACTCCCCTTTTCGCGCATTTTACAGGAAATCCGGGCGCAGTTCTTGCATTTTCCGACGTGATTTGCTATATTGTTGTGGGACAAAATGTGGTTTAAGGTGTGTGAAAACTATGGAAAAACAAAAAAGACGCTTTGGCGACCGCAAGGACGGACGCCTGCTGCGCGATCTGGACGGAATGCACTTCATCACTCCGCTGATCTATCCGAACCGGTGCGACAATGAAGCGTACATCTCGGAATCGATCGATCTGACCAACATGAACGCCTATCTGGAGCGCAAAAACGCCGACGAAACGGAATTTCGCTACACGATGTTCCATGTGATCGTGGCAGCGCTCATAAAGACGATCACGCTGCGCCCGAAGATGAACCGCTTCATCGCCAACAAGAACTTCTATCAGCGAAACGAGGTCTCCGCCTCCTTCGTCGTGAAGAAGCAGTTTGCCGACGAGGCTGCAGAAGCGCTGGCCGTCATCCACGCGAAGGACGACAGCACGATCGACTCCATCCACGAGGATCTCCGTCACCAGATCCTCGACTGCCGCGACGAGTGCAAGGTGGATAGCTCCACCGACAGCATGGACTTCTTCAACAAAATGCCGCGCTGGCTCGGAAAGTTCCTTGTCTGGATCCTGACGCGGCTGGACGTCCACGGCTGGATTCCGGCCAGCATCATCGAGACCGACCCGTATTACTGCACGGTCGTACTCTCGAATCTCGGCTCGATCAAGCTCAAGTCCGGCTATCACCATCTGACGAACTGGGGCACCTGCTCGATCTTCTGCATCATCGGCGAGAAGTCAAAGCGCCCGGTCTATCATGACGACGATACGTTTGAAATGCGGGAAATGCTTGACCTCGGCCTGACTATCGACGAGCGTCTTGCCGACGGCTATTACTACTCCAAGACCATCCGGCTGCTCAAGAAGCTGCTGGAAAACCCGGAGCTGCTGGAAACGCCGGCCTCGCAGGAAATCGAATATTGAACGGACAGTGGCCGGAACACAAGTTCCGGCCACTGCTTTATTCCGCTTGCTGCTCAGAGCGTTATGCACTGCGCCTCGTCGATCTTCTTTTGCGTATCCGCACGGATCTCCGCCCGGAGGCCCTTCAGATACTCCGAAAAAGCGACCTTGTCGTCGCCGTAGGTCATGTTCAGCGTGTATTCCAGCGGGAGCCACGTCGAAATATCGGACTCGTTGTGCTGAATGACGGCCTCGAGATTGTCCAGCGCCTTGTAGAGCTTCGACTCCGGCGTCTGCCGCGCCGCCATCTCCTGATAAAGCGCCGTCATTTCCGTGCAGAACGGCTCCGGCAGCGAGGCCGTCCATTGCAGGAGCAGCTGCTCTTCATGCTTTTCGTCGGAATCGCTCTTTTCAAACGTCGGGATATCACCCGTGAATGCCTCGCCCAGATCATGGATGAGGCACATTTTTATGACCTTCGCCATGTCCAGCTCCGGAAACTCATCGCTCACCCAGTAGGCCATGAGGGCCAGCCGCCAGCTGTGCTCCGCAACGCTCTCATGCCGTCCGCCGGAGGTATAGCAGTGACGCGTCGCGTCCTTGAGCCGCTCCGCGACCCTCAATGCGTCGATCAAGCTTCTCGCTTCCATATCGTTCTCTCCTTACAGTGAAAATTCAATCGCCTCGCGGATATTCCGCACCCGGATCAGCTCCATGCCGGACGGAGCCGTGATCTGCTGCGTGCCGTGGCGCGGGATGAGGCAGTGTGTAAAGCCGAGGCGTGCCGCCTCGCTCAGACGCTGCTGGAGCGCTGTCACGGAGCGAATTTCGCCGGTCAAGCCAACTTCGCCGATGGCCGTTGTTTTCGCGTCTATGGGCTTGTCCCGGTAGCTTGAGGCCACCGCCAGCACCAGCGCCAGATCGGCCGCCGGCTCATCCAGCTGCAAGCCGCCGATCACGTTGATATAGGCGTCGCACATGCCGATGCTCAGTCCGCCGCGCTTTTCCGCGACGGCCAGCAGGAGATTTGCGCGGTTGAAGTCAAAGCCGTCGGTCGTGCGGCGCGGCACATTGAAGCTCGTCCTTGCGACGAGCGCCTGCACCTCCGCCATGACCGGCCTGCTGCCCTCCATAGCGCAGGCGACGCACGTTCCCGGCGCGCCGATCGGGCGGCCCGCGAGCAGCATCTCGGAGGGATTCGGCACCTCGATCAGCCCGTGCTCTTCCATTTCAAACACGCCGATCTCGTTCGTGGAGCCGAAACGGTTTTTTGCCGCACGGAGGATGCGGTAATTGCTGGACTGCTCGCCCTCAAAATAAAGCACGCAGTCCACCATGTGCTCGAGCACCTTCGGCCCGGCGATGGCGCCCTCCTTGTTGACGTGTCCGACGACAAAGACGGTCACACCGCTGCCCTTGGCCAACTGCATGAGCGCCATGGTGCAGTCCTTGACCTGACTGACGCTGCCGGGCGTGGAGGTGCTTTCGGGGTTATAGAGCGTCTGGATGGAGTCGGCAATCAGGATATCCGGCGCGACCTCGCGGACGGTCTCCACAATGGTCGTCACGTCGGTCTCGGAAAGCAGAAGCAGATTTTCGCTTTCCACGTCGAGCCGGTCGGCACGCATTTTGATCTGGCGTTCACTTTCCTCGCCGGAAACGTACAAAATCCGCTGACTTTTCCCGAGATAGGCGCAGATCTGAAGCAGCAGCGTCGATTTGCCGATGCCCGGCGCACCGCCGACGAGCACCAGCGAACCGCGCACGCCGCCCCCGCCAAGAACGCGGTCAAGCTCCCCCAGTCCGGTGGAAAACCGCAGCTCCTGCTCGGTATCGACCTCGCGGAGCGTCCGGACGGACGCACTCCCGCCGGGTGCGGCGCTCTTCCCCTTTGCGGCGGACGCCGGCTTCTGGACAAATTCCTCGATGGAATTCCACGCGCCGCAGGCGGGACACTGCCCCTGCCAGCGAGGGAACTCATTGCCGCAGTTTTTGCAGTAAAAAACAGTTTTAGATTTCATGTCTCTCTTCTCTTTCGGAAAGATATTCTGTGATCGCGCCGCAGATGGCGGCGGAAAGCTTCTTCTGATAGGCGTCGGTCTGCAAGCGCTTCGCTTCTTCATAATTGGAGAGGAAGCCGCACTCGATCAGGACGCCGGTGCATTCGATGTGCTCCATCAGATAGACGGACTGCGACGGCTTGCACTGCCGGTGATTCGCGGCGTCCACATTCTCCCGAAGGGACTGCTGGATGCGCTCCGCAAGCGCCTTGCTGCCGTCTGTCTTTGCAAAGAACACCTGCGCGCCGCAATACTTGGTCTGCTCGAAGTAATTCTGATGGATGCTGACCAGCAGGCCGTTTTCCACCGCGTTCACCATGGAAGCGCGGTTTTTCAGGTCGGAGACCTTTTTCTGCGAAATAGTCCGGCAATCGCCGGAATAGACCGCCGTATCCGTATCGCGGATCATTTGCGTATCGACGCCCGCAAACGCAAGCAGGTCGCGCAGCCGCAGCGCGATTTCCAGATTGATCCCGCTTTCCAGAACGCCGTCCGCCGTCGATGCGCCGCCGTCCTCGCCGCCGTGTCCGGCGTCGAGAATGACTGTCACCGGTGTCTCCGGCAGGAAGGCCGCCGCCTCCGCGGCCTCGGGCGTTCGCAGAAGCGGAAACGCACACAAAAACAAAGCTCCGGCCAGCAGCGCCGCTGCCAGAATGCGCTGATTTTTTCGATCCATAGGCTTCACCTCGGAAAAGCTTATGGCCCGCCGTGCAATTTCATGATGATTATATCACAGCGCGCCGCACTTGAAAAGGAGCGTCCTGCATTTCCATTCAGAATGAAATGTGTCCTCGCGCATCTGTTCGGTTCACCGTAATCATAACCTGACGGCGGCTGTGCAGAAGTTATTCACACTGTCAACAGATTTGTCCACAGCAATTTTTTCTTGCCTCCACAATGGATTTTGGCCGGATTGCCAGATATATGAATTCCCGCAAACGCGGTTCTTCATTTCAGCGTTTTGCAATTTTCGTTGACATAACGCAATTATGCAAGAATCTTGTCATTCTTTTGTAATCATTTTTCTCAGCAAAAGCATACGCCGCAGGCAAATGCCTGCGGCGCAGAATCCCTATTTTTCGCAGCCTCTCCGGTTTCCGTCGTCGTCAAATTCCCGCCGAAGCGCACGCTCCGTGGGGATGATCGCGCAGACGACCGGAATCAGCTGCACGCAGCACAGAATGCTTCCAACTGCGGAGACCGCATCCGTGCCTCGTCCAAGCACAAGGAGCATCGCGGCAATGCTCAGCGGCAGGCTGACAAGGCCGCAGATATACCAGATGCGCCCGAAATAATGATGCGCAAAGGCCCATGTTTCCGGATTCTTCATGGAGCGGCGCGTCCGGTATCCAAAAACGTAATTGATTTTCCCGGGCGCCTGCTTCATAAACCAGCGTCCAAGGCCCAGCATACTCGCGGGCAGGAGCACCACCATCACCAGCATAAAGATCCAAAAGCCCATCGTCTGTTCCTCACCCAAGCTCGATCGAGCGCGTCGCATAGGCGTTGAGCGCCTGATCGCCGCGCGTACCGGCCAGATATTCATAGTAGCCCTGACTGCCGATCATCGCACCGTTATCGCCGCAGAGGCTCAGCGGTGGCCTGTAAAGCGCAATTCCCTCTTTGCGGCAGGCATTCTCAAAATCCTGACGGATGCGGGAGTTGGCGGCAACGCCGCCGGCAATGGCAAGCTTCCGGTAACCGGTCATCCGCAGCGCCTGCATCGTGCGCGGCACCAGCGTATCGCTGACCGCCTTGGAAAACGACGCACACAGCGATGGAATGTCCAGTGTCTCACCCTTCTGCTCCGCGTTGTGAATGAGATTGAGCGCCGCTGTTTTGAGGCCGGAGAAGGACATATCCAGCTCGCAGCCCGCAACGTGGCTGTGCGGCATGGGGTATTTTTCGTCGTCGCCAAGCTTTGCCTGACGGTCGAGAGCAGCGCCGCCGGGATACGGCATTCCAAGCACGCGCGCGACCTTATCGAAGCATTCCCCCGCCGCGTCGTCGCGCGTCGTGCCGAGGATGCACATTTTCGTGTAATCCTGCACGTCCACGATCAGACTGTGTCCGCCGGAAACGACAAGGCAGACGAACGGCGGCTCCAGCTCCGGATACGCCAGATAATTTGCCGCAATATGTCCGCGGATGTGATGCACCGGCACCAGCGGCACATCCAGCGCAAGGGCCGCCGCCTTTGCAAAGTTCACGCCAACCAGAACTGCGCCGATCAGCCCCGGCGCATAGGTCACGGCAACCGCATCAATCTCCTTCCGCGTCAGCTGCGCAGTCTCGAGGGCCTGATCTGCCAGCGCGTAGATCGCCTCAATGTGCTTCCGCGAGGCGATCTCCGGCACCACGCCGCCGTAAAGCTTGTGGATCTCGACCTGCGAAGCGATGCAGTCGGTCAGAATTTCACGTCCATCACGCACGATGGCGACGGCAGTTTCGTCGCAGGAGGATTCCACCGATAGAATATTCATAGCGTCCAGTCCTTTCTGAGGATGCACGCATCCTCCTTCGGATGAAAATAGTAATTGGGCCGCAGGCCGGCCTGCCGGAAGCCAAGCTTTTCATAGAGGCTCCGCGCAGCCGCGTTGGAAGCTCGCACCTCCAGGGACAGGCTCGTCACGCCGTTTGCGGAAATGCAGCAGATCAGTTCGCCGATCAGTGCCTCCGCAATGCCCTGCCGCCGCGCCTCCGGCGCAACGGCAATGTTCATCATGTCCGCCTCCGGCGGGACCATCTGGCTCCCGACGTAGCCGAGCACAGCTCCGTTCTGCTCCGCGACGAGCCAGAGGCTCAGCGGGTTTTCAAGCTCCCCGGCGACTGCCGCCTCGTTCCACGGGTCGGAGAAGCAGAGCCTTTCCAGTGCCGCGATCTGCGGCACATGCCGCGCCTGCATGGGCAGGATCTCATATTTCATCATTTCGCCTCATACCAGCTTGCGCCGCACTTTGCCTCCGCCAGCAGTGGAACGTGCAGCTGCATCACATGCTCCATCTCGTATTTGACCAGCTCCGCGACCGTCTGCTGTTCCTCCAGCGGACATTCGACGATCAGCTCGTCGTGTACCTGCAAAATCAGCCTCGCGCGGAGCTTCTTCCTGCGGAGCGCATTATCCACGCGGATCATGGCAATCTTGATGATATCCGCCGCCGTTCCCTGGATCGGCGTATTGAGCGCGACGCGCTCTCCGAAGGAGCGGATGTTGAAGTTGCTGCTTTTCAGCTCCGGCAGCTCCCGCCGCCGCCCGAGAAGCGTGGTCACATAGCCGTCGCGCTTCGCCTGCTCGACGATCCGCTTCATATATTCGCGCACGCCCTCATAGTTGCGCAGATAGCTTTCGATATACGCCTTGGCCTCCGGCACCGAGATGCCGATATCCTCCGAAAGAGAGAAGGCGGAAATGCCGTAAACGATGCCAAAATTGACGGCCTTGGCGTGACGGCGCATCAGCGGCGTCACATTCTCCGGCGCAACGCCGAAAACCTGTGCCGCCGTCGCGGTGTGGATATCCGTCCCGGAGGTAAACGCCTCCTGCATCCGCTTGTCGTCCGCGATGTGCGCGAGAACGCGCAGCTCGATCTGGCTGTAGTCCGCATCCACGAACACCCAGCCCTCGCGCGGGACGAACATCTTCCGGATCTCGCTGCCAAGCTCCGTCCGGACGGGAATGTTTTGCAGATTCGGGTCCGTCGAGGAAAGGCGGCCCGTCGCCGTGACGAGATTCTGGAAGGTCGTATGGATGCGTCCATCCTCCGCGATCTGCTTGAGCAGGCCGTCGGCGTAGGTCGATTTCAGCTTGGTCAGCATCCGGTAATCCAGCACGCACTGCACGATGGGGTGCTTTGCGCGCAGCTTCTCCAGTACGTCGGCGTTCGTCGAATAGCCGCTCTTAGTTTTCTTGACAGGCGGCAGTCCGAGGCGGTCAAAAAGGATCTCGCCCAGCATTTTGGTGGAATTGATGTTGAATTCCTCGCCCGCGTAGCGGTAGACCGCCGCCTGCGTCTGCTCGATCCGCTCGGCAAGCATCTGCCCGAAGGACAGAAGCGCTAGCTGATCGACCTCTACGCCCTCGTGCTCCATCCGCGCCAGTACCGCGCACAGTGGCAGCTCCACGTCCGTGAAGAGCGCATCCAGCCCCATGCTGCGCAGCTTTTCCTGCATCGGCTCGACAAGCGCGGAGACGGACGCCGTGCGGCTGAACAGTGCGCCGAGGCACGCCGCAGTCTCCCCTGCCTCCTCGGGGCTCGGCTTCGACGGTTCAAAATTCAGATAGGAAACGGTCAGGCGCTCCAGCTCATAGTGACCCTGTGTCGGATCGATGAGATAGGCGGCCAGCGCCGTGTCAAAAACGAAGCCCTCCGCCGGAAGCCCGGCATCCAGCAGCCGCCGCATCAGCGATTTCACGTCATGCGACGCCTTTCGTATTTTCGCGGAGAAAAGCTCCGCCAGCACCGCATCATAGGCTGCGCCCAGCGCCTCACGGCTGAAATACACCATGCGTCCGGCGTCCGGTATGTCCGCCGCTACGCCGGTAAGCCCTTCGTCAACCAGCACGGACACATACGGCTGCGCCGCAAGCTCCTGAAGCAGCTCCCGTGCGCGGGCCTCCGTCTCCGGAGCCTCGGAGGAGCACTCGCCCTGAACGTATTCCGTTTTCTCCTCTGCGCGGTTCAGCTCCGGACGGAGATGATAGCGGTCGATGAGCTTCATGAATTCCAGCTTCATGAACAGCGCATAGAGTGCGCCGCCGTCCGGCTCCTGCACCAGATTCGCCTCCGGCGTGAATTCGACCGGCGCGTTGCAGCGGATGGTCGCCAGATCGTAGGAAAGATACGCCTTATCGCGGTCTGTTTCCAGCTTCTTGCGCAGGTTTTCCTTGATCTCGGGCAAATGCGCATAAATTCCGTCGAGCGTTCCGTATTGCAGCAGCAGGCCCGTGGCCGTTTTCGGCCCGACGCCCGCGACGCCCGGAATGTTGTCCGAGCTGTCGCCCATCAGGCTCTTGAGATCGATCAGGCGCTTCGGCTCAAAACCGTATTCCTCGGTAAATTTCGCCTCGTCGTAGAGCGTCGTGAGCGTCTGCCCGGCCTTGCTGGTGATGAGCTTGACCGCGACATGCCCGTCGATCAGCTGGAGGCTATCGCGGTCGCCGGTGACGATCACGCAGTCCCAGCCCGCTTCGCCGCAGCGCCTTCCGACCGTGCCAAGCACATCGTCGGCCTCCCAGCCCTCGCACTCGTAGATCGGGATGCGCATCGCGCGCAGCACGTCTTTCATATACGGAAGCTGCATGGCCAGCTCCTCCGGCATCGGATGGCGCGTCGCCTTATAGCCGTCGAACTGCAAATGCCGGAAGGTCGGCGCCTTGAGATCGAACGCCACGCACAGCGCATCGGGCGCTTCCTCCTTGCGAAGCCGCTCGAGAATATTCAGAAAGCCGTAGACGGCGTTGGTGCAGAGCCCCTCCTTGGTGGTCAGGATGCGCACGCCGTAAAATGCGCGGTTAAGGATGCTGTTGCCGTCGAGAATCATGAGCTTCATAATGTGTTCCCTCTTCGTTCCAATGTCCGTATTTTGTTTATTTTAGCACAGATGCACGCCGCTTGCAATCCGAAAGCGCACGCTTTCCGGACACGCTTTTTGGCGAAAGCGTTCTATGCACCTTGCAATTGGTATACCTTCCATGTATAATGAAATTGTAAATGCTTCCCTCCAAGAAGGTCGAGAAGCGTGAGAAAGGAGAAAGTAAATATGGATGTGAAGAGTTGGTCCGCAAAACGCTGGCTCGTTCTGCTGCTTCAGGGCGTGATCGTGCTTTTGGTTTTATTCGGAAAATGGCTCGGTTATCGAATCAACTTTTTCTTCGATTCCATCAGCGACAGCACGACGCTTCTCAAGGTCGGCAAGTCGCTTGGAAAGCTCGGGGAATTTCTCAGTGATTTTCAGGATTCCGGCAGCGGCGGCATGACAGCGCTTTCCGTCGTGATCTATCTGCTGTTGATTGCGGCGGTGGCCGGTGCGGTCGTAACGATTTATTCGCTTTTCAGCTCCAAATCGATCTCTATGGCGGGCTTTGCGGCTGGCGCAGCTCTGTCCGTCGTTCTGCTGCTTCTGGTGTCGATCACCAACGGCAGCATCAAAAAGGAAACGGAAGGATTCATCGAAAAGCTCTTTACAATCGGCGCACCCGCCTATTTTACGCTCATATTGAGCCTGCTCGGCCTTGTGGTCTGCGCAAAAATGCCGGATGTCGCTTCTGAACAGCAGTCCGGCTTCCCTTCGTTCACGCCCTCCGGCAGCTCCGGACATACCGCTGCCGCTGCAAGACGCTGCCCGTCCTGCGGCGCCGCCATCCAGAATGCCTCCAGCCAGTTCTGCACCTCCTGCGGCGCGAAGCTGGATGCGGGGACACAGTGTCCCGTCTGCGGCAGGACTCTGGAGCCGGGCTCTCGCTTCTGCCCGGACTGCGGCACCGACGTGAGCAGCTATCGCTGAATCGGAAAAACGCTATAAAAAAACCGCGTTCCGGATGGAACGCGGTTTTTCTGCATATCAAATGCGCTTCCACTTTGCGCCGCCGGGGATATCCGTCAGCTCAATGCCCTGCGCCTTCAGCTCGCCGCGGATGCGGTCGGCTTCGGCAAAGTTCTTTGCCTTTTTGGCCTCATAGCGCGCCTGAATGAGTGCGGCGACCTCTGCATTCTCCTCGCCGGACTCGGAAACGACGTTGTAAGCGCCGGCCTTTGCCTTTTCAGCCTCGAGAAGTTTCCGCTGCTCCGCGGCCTTTTTCAGAAGGTCAAGGCTCAATACCTTGTCAAAATCGTCCAGCACGAAGAGCTTCGTTGCGTCGTTCGTCTGGTATTTCAGAACGTCGTACAGCGCCGTGATGCCGAGCGAGGTATTCAGGTCGTTGCCGAGCGCCTTGTTGAACTTCTCACGCAGCGCCGCGACAGCAGCCTCGTCGATGGCCTCGTCGGAGGGCTTGAGCGCCGCGATCTTTGCGATCAGCTTCTTATACGTTCCGGCCGCGTTGTCGAGGTTTTCCCATGTGAACACGAGGCTCTTGCGGTAATGGCTCTGGAGGCAGAACAGACGGTAGGCCAGTGGATCGTAGCCCTTCTCCTCCAGCAGCGAAACCGTCAGGAATTCGCCCTTCGACTTCGACATTTTGCCGGTGGAAGTGTTCAGATGCAGGACGTGCATCCAGTAATTGCACCAGTGGTGGCCAAGATAAGCCTCCGACTGGGCGATCTCGTTCGTGTGATGCGGGAAAGCGTTGTCGATGCCGCCGCAGTGGATGTCGAGATCCTCGCCGAGGTGTTTGATGGAAATACCGGAGCACTCGATGTGCCAGCCCGGATAGCCGACGCCCCACGGAGAGTCCCACTTGAGCGCCTGATCCTCAAACTTGGACTTCGTGAACCAGAGCACAAAATCGTTCTTGTTGCGCTTGTTCGTGTCCTCCTCCACGCCCTCGCGGACGCCGACGGCGAGATCCTCTGCGTCATGATCGTTGAAGATATAGTAGCGTTCGAGCTTGGAGGTGTCGAAATAGATATTTCCCCCCGCCTGATAGGCGTAGCCGGTGTCCATCAGCTTGGAGATGATCTGGATATACTCGTCGATGCAGTTGGTCGCCGGCTCCACGACGTCCGGCCGCTTGATGTTGAGCTTCTTGCAGTCGGCAAAGAAGGCGTCCGTGTAGAACTTTGCGATCTCCATGACGGACTTGTGCTCGCGCTTTGCGCCCTTGACCATCTTGTCCTCGCCCTCGTCGGCGTCGGAGGTCAGATGGCCGACATCCGTGATGTTCATGACGCGCTTGACGTTGTAGCCGCTGTAGCGCAGGTACTTTTCGAGCACGTCTTCCATGATGTAGCTGCGGAGGTTGCCGATGTGGGCGAAGTGATAGACCGTCGGGCCGCAGGTGTACATTTTGACAATGTCCGGGTGATTAGGGATGAATTCTTCCTTTTTATGCGATGCCGAGTTATAGAGATACATTTTGCTTCCTCCTGTCGGTAATTTACGGTTTTTCATGCTTCGGCGCTGCTGCTTCCGCATCCTGACGCTTCTCAAGACGCGCGATACGCTCCTGAAGCGCGGTGATCTCCAGCATGACGGGGTCAGGCGTATGGATGTGGTCAAGCTTTTCACCGCTGAGCCGGACGATGCGTCCCGGCACGCCGACGACCGTCGCGTTGTCCGGCACCTCGCGCAATACGACGGCATTGGCCGCGATGCGGGCGTTATTTCCGACCCGAAACGGCCCGAGCACCTTCGCGCCGGCGCCGACCATGACGTTGTTCCCAAGCGTCGGGTGGCGTTTTCCGATGTCCTTGCCCGTGCCGCCGAGCGTCACGCCCTGATAGAGCAGGCAGTCGTCACCGATCTCGGCGGTCTCGCCGATCACGATTCCGGTACCGTGGTCGATGACGAGTCTCCTGCCGATCTTTGCACCGGGATGGATCTCGATCCCCGTCCACATTTTCGACCACTGCGAAATGGCGCGCGCCAGAAAGTGCAGGCGATGGATATGCAGCCAGTGCGCAATGCGGTAATCGATGGTCGCGTGCAGGCCGTTGTATAGCAGCAGCACCTCCGCGACGCTTCGCGCGGCGGGGTCGTTATGCTTGTATGCGCGGATATCCTCCAAAAGATGCATGGTTCCTCCAAAAGGGCTGCGATTTCTCCCGAGAGATGCCCAATTGGGCTGCTGGGAATGTAAAAACCGCCTCCTGATGCATAAATGCGATCAAGAGGCGGGTAAAAAACTCGCGGTTCCACTCTGATTTCTCACTATAGCCTTGACGCGGCCTAAACGGGGTCTCCCCTCGCTACCGGACGCACCTTCCCCTCTTTCCCGCGATCTCTGCTTTCAGCCGATGGCAAAGACTCTCTGCCGCGCTTGAAAGGGTACTCTTTCCGGTCAACGCGATATTCATTTATTTGCGAAATGGCGCAGGTTCCTGAAAACCCAGCAACATTCTAGCATTTCGGCCGCGGCCTGTCAACCCTTGAGCTTCAGGCACTTGCCGTTCTTCACGAAATATTCCACACCGGAATAGACCGTCGTCACAACGATCACGACCGTCACGACCGTGTCCAGCACGGAGGAGGTCGTAAACGCCATCATAGCGATCAGGCCCACCATCGTGCAGGAGGTCTTGATCTTACCGCTCCACGCGGCGGCGATGACCGTGCCGTTGTTGGCGGCGACCATGCGCAGGCCGCTGATGGCAAACTCACGCGCCACGACCAGCACGACCGCCCATGCGGGCATCCGGCCCCATTCGACAAAGATGATGAACGCCGCCGTCACAAGCAGCTTGTCGGCCAGCGGATCGAGGAATTTTCCGAAATCGCTGACCTGATTGCAGTGCCGCGCGATATAACCGTCGAGGAAATCGCTGACGCTGGCCACAACGAACGTCGCAAGCGCGGCCCAGCGGAGCCAGTCCGCGCCGCCATGGATGTGCAGCAGCAGAAAAACCATAAAAAACGGGATAAGCGCAACGCGCACAAGGGTGATCTTACTCGCAGTCGTCATTTTCAGCATCCTCCATCACACCGATCAGCTCTCCGTCGCAGGCGTCCGTGACCTCCACAGTCACAAAATCGCCCGGCGTCAGTTCTTCCTCCGAATCGAACAGGATTCGTCCGTCGATATCCGGCGAATCCGCAAACGTCCGGCCGTACCAGCACTCCTCGTCCGCGTCGTAGCCCTCGCAGAGCACCTGGAGCTTCTTCCCCATCATGGACTCGTTCCATTCGTCCATGATGCGCGACTGGATTTCCTCCACCACGTCGGCGCGCTGCCGCGCGACCTCTGCGTCCGGGTATTCCATCTTTGCCGCGCGCGTGCCCTCCTCGGGCGAGAACGCAAACGCGCCTACGCGCTCCAGCTTGTATTCGCGCAGGAAATCGCAGAGCGCCTCGAATTCCTTCTCACCCTCGCCGGGAAGGCCGGTGATGAGGCTCGTGCGCAGGACAAGGCCCGGAATGCGGTCGCGGAGCTTCGTCAGAAGCGCCTTGAGGTATTTGCTGTTGCCGCGCCGGTTCATCTTTTTCAGAATGCCGTCGTCGATGTGCTGGATGGGAATGTCCAGATACTTGACGATCTTCGGCTCGTTTGCCAGCACGTCGATCAGCTCGTCGGACATCTCGTCTGGATAAAGATAGTGTACGCGCACCCACACAAAGCCGTCGATCTTACACAGCTCCCGCAGCAGCTCCGCAAGCTTCCGCTCGCCGTAGAGGTCGATGCCGTAGCGGCTGGTGTCCTGCGCGACGACGATCAGCTCCTTGACGCCGCTGGCGGCAAGCTCCTTCGCCTCCTCGATCAGCTTATCCATCGGGCGGCTGCGGTATTTGCCGCGCAGCGTCGGGATGATGCAGAACGCGCAGTGATTGTCGCAGCCCTCCGCGATCTTCAGATAGGCGTAGTGCTTCGGCGTGGTAAGGATGCGGCCGCATTCCTGGACCGGCGCCTGAATGTCGCCGTATTCCTCGATGCCCTCCGCACCGTCCAGCAGCTGCTTGACCGCGCTGACCACGTCATAGTATGAGCCAGTGCCGAGCACGCCGTCCACCTCCGGCAGCTCCTTGAGGATCTCCTCCTGATACCGCTGCGCGAGGCAGCCGGTCACAAGAATTTTTCCGACGCTCCCCTCCGCCTTGAGCTGCGCCATGGCGAGGATGTTGTCGATGGCCTCCGTTTTGGCAGACTCGATAAAGCCGCAGGTGTTGACGATCACGACGTCCGCGCCCGCAGGCTCCGGCAGGATATTATAGCCCGCCTGCTGGAGCAGGAAAAGCATCTGCTCCGCGTCTACCTGATTTTTCGCACAGCCAAGGCTGACCATGCCGATCGATTGACTCATTCCATTTCCTCCAGATCCAGCCCGTCGCGGTAGCGGCGGAGCCCATCCCGGACATCCTGCCAGCTGTGACCGCGCCGCAGAAGTGCGTCGGCTGTTTTTTTGATAAGCTTCTCATCGAGCGCCCTGCCGTCCAGCCTCTGGTGCAGGAATTTGTCGATCGCGCCGTCCATTTCCGGAAGCTCCTCCAGCGCGTGTTCCCAAAGCTCCTTCGGGATTCCTTTTTCGTATAATATGCTCTTGATGCGCGACGCGCCATAGCCCTTTGCAGCTGCGCTGCGGACGAGCTGTGCGGCGGTGTCGCCGTCGTTCAGCAGATGCAGCTCCCGGAGCCACGTGACCGTTTCCTCTGCGTCCTCCTCCGACGAGCCCTTCTGGACAAGACGCTTTTGCAGCTCCTTTTCCGATACGGCGGACGCCGCGACCGTGCGGACAGCGCGCTCCTTTGTCCGGGCCTTTGCAGCCTCGGCCTTGAGCTGCGCCAGCTCCTCGCAGGTCAGCTCCTTCCCGGCAAACGCCCCCAGCTCCGCAACGGAAAACGCAGGCGCTTTCAGCCGCGTTCCGTCCTCAAGCGTCAGCTGGAGCCAGGTCGTGCTTTGTCCGGCCTGCTCTGCCCGTTCAACCCTCATCGCTGAAATCGTCCGCAGACACGTCTACGGGCTTTGCAGCCGGAGCCGCGGGCGGCTTTGCGCGGGAGCCTTGAAGCTTCCACATATTTTCGCGCACCTGCGCCTCGATGCGGTCGGCGACCTCCGGGTTTTCCATGAGGTACTTCCGCGCGTTATCACGGCCCTGACCGATGCGCTCGTCGCCGATGGAAAACCAACTGCCGCTCTTCTGAATAAGGTCGAGCTGCACGGCCATATCGACCAGCTCGCCCCACTTGGAGATGCCCTCGCCGTACATGATGTCGAACACGGCCTCCTTGAAGGGCGGCGCGACCTTATTCTTGACGATCTTGGCGCGCGTGCGGTTGCCGATGATCTCGGTGCCGTTCTTGATGGCCTCGATGCGGCGGATATCGATACGGACGGAGGCGTAGAATTTCAGCGCGTTGCCGCCGGTCGTGGTCTCCGGATTGCCGTACATGACGCCGATCTTCATACGCAGCTGGTTGATGAAAATGACGACGCAGTTCGTCTTTGCGATGTTGCCGGCCAGCTTGCGGAGCGCCTGCGACATAAGACGTGCCTGAAGGCCGACGAAGGTATCGCCCATTTCGCCCTCGATCTCAGCGCGCGGCGTCAGCGCTGCGACGGAGTCCACGACGACCACGTCCACCGCGCCGGAGCGAACCAGAGCGTCGGTGATCTCCAGCGCCTGTTCGCCGGTATCCGGCTGTGAGACGAGCATGGAATCGATGTCCACACCGATGGCGGCGGCATACGTCGGGTCGAGCGCATGCTCCGCGTCCACGAACGCGACCTCGCCGCCCTTTTTCTGCGCTTCCGCCACGATATGCAGCGCCAGCGTCGTTTTACCGGAGGATTCCGGGCCGTAGATCTCAATGATGCGTCCCTTCGGAACGCCGCCGATGCCAAGCGCCGCGTCCAGTGCCAGAGAGCCGGTCGGGATCGCGTCCACGTTCATCTCCGGCTTGTCGCCGAGACGCATAACGGTCCCTTTGCCGAAATTCTTCTCGATCTGCTGCAATGCGGTCTCCAGCGCTTTTTTCTTGTCGCTGCTCTGCGTGTCAGGAACATTTTTCCTCTTTTCCATGCCGCGCGCCTCTCTTTCTGCTTTGTTAAACCAATTGTATCATGCTGTGTGCGAAAAATCAAACGTTTGTTTCTTTAATTTTCTGCGCGCAAACCGCGCGGATGATCCCGCCGCTGTCCTTGACGAAGCGCAGATTGCAGTAACCCGCGTCGGACAGGAGCATACCGACCTGCATATGCTGCCGGAAGCCGAATTCGAAGCAGATCCAGCCGCCGGTACGCAGCGCCGGGGTGAAATTCTGCAAGATCGCGCGGTAAAAGTCCAACCCGTCCTCACCGCCGTCAAGCGCCATTTCCGGTTCGTGCGCACGGACGGAGACATCCAGCTCCGTCATTTCCTGCGCCGTCACATAGGGCGGATTGGATACGATCAGATCGAACTGCCCCCAGAATTTCGGCGCAGGCTCCCGCACGTCCGCTTGAAGCGCGTTCACGCGGCCGATCATTTTCAGGTCTGCGATATTCTTCCTTGCGATCCTCAGCGCCGGCTGCGATAAGTCTGCCAGTGTCACGCGCGCCGTCTCGATCTGGTGCGCGATGGCAAGGCCGATGCAGCCGGAGCCGGTGCAGAGATCCAGCACACGCTGCGGCGCCTCCATCTCACGGAGCTTTCCGATGGCAAGCTCCGTGACCGCCATGGTGTCGTCACGCGGGATCAGGACGTCCGGCGTCACCGTCAGCTCCAGTCCGTAGAAGCTCCATTTGCCGAGGATGTAGGCCAGCGGCTCCCCTTGAAGGGCGCGGGCCGTATACTGCTCCATCCGCTCGGCAGTCTGCTCGGAGGCGTACAACTCCCGGTCCGCCATCAGCGCGGCGGCGGATTTTCCGGACGCAAATCCAAGCAGCTCGCGCGCGACGAAGGAAGCGTTCTCGCCCTCCGACGCACGCAGCGCACGGCGCGCTTCCAAATAAAGCTCGCCGTACCTTTTTACCATCGGTCGCTGCCCTTTTCCTCCGGAATGACCAGTTCGAGCGCCTTGATGGCGACCTCGATCATGGAATCGTCCGGCTCGTTCGTCGTGAAATACTGGAACCACATGCCCGGCGCAGAGAGCGCGCGGGTCAGCCAGTTATCGTAGCGACCGACCATGCGGTTGAACTCATAGCTGATGGCTACGATCAGCGGCAGCATCAGAAGCCGGGAGCAAAGCCGCAGGAGCATGTTGCTGACCGGCCAGATCGCGCTGAAAACGGAAGAAACAAGGATGGAAATAATTACGACCACAAACAGGAAGCTCGTTCCGCAGCGCGGATGAAGCCGCGTCTGCGGGCGGACGTTTTCGACCGTCAGCGGAAGCTGCGCCTCATAGCAGCGGATGGTCTTATGCTCCGCGCCGTGATAGGAGAAAACGCGGCGCATATCCTTCATCCGGGAGATCAGGATCATGTAGCCAAGGAAGATGGCGATGCGGATCACGCCCTCGAGCAGGCAGCGCAGCACGGCGCGCTCCTTGAGTCCGGGAATCAGCCCCGCCAGAAAGGTCGGAAGCAGGAAGAACAGGCCGACCGAAAACAGCACGCCGAGCACCACAGAAAGCGACACGACGACCTGCTGGAGCTTCTCCGACCCAAGCTTCTTTTCCAGCCAAAGGTCGAATTTCGACGGCTCGCTCTCTTCCTCCGGGAAGAAGTCCGCCGAATACATCAGCGCCTTGACGCCGTTGACCATGGAGGATCCGAAATTGACCACGCCGCGGATGAGCGGCCATGTCAGAATGCTCTTTCTCTTTTTGACCGGCTCGACCTTGGTGACCAGCCCCTCCGGGCCGCGCACCACGATGGCGCGCTTATCGGGTCCCTGCATCAGGATGCCCTCGATCAGCGCCTGCCCGCCGATCAGCGTTTTGAATTTTTCCTGCGATGGATTTTGTTTTTTCTCTGTCATGGAAGTCCTCTATTCTTCCCCTACCGGGATGGAAATTGTAACGAGCGTACCGCCGCCCTCTGCGTTTTCCAGCGTCAACACGCCGCCGTGCATCGTGACGATCTCCTCGCAGACGGCAAGCCCAATGCCGCTGCCGCGTGCCTTGGAGCTGCCCTTGTAGAATTTCATCTTGACGTGCGGAAGCTCCTCCTCCGGGATACCGGGGCCGTAGTCCCGGATGCGGATAACCACATTCTGTCCCTCGCGCCGGATGGAGGCGTCGATACGTTTGCCGTCGCCGCCGTGCTTGGCGGCATTGTCCAAGATGTTCAGGAACACCTGACGCATACGCGACACGTCGCACGGAATCTCCGGGATCTCCTCCTCGCACGGCTCATAGCTGAGCGTGATGCCCTCCTGCTTGAGGCGGCTGCCGTACATGAACACTGTGTCCTCAAATTCCGCCAAGAGATCGGCCTTTTCGACATTGAGCGTAAAGCGGCCGTTCTGCATCCGTGTAAACTCCAACAGCTCCTCGACCATGCCGGTCAGGCGCTTCGCCTCGCGGAGAATGATGAGCATGCCGCGCCGTGTTTCCGGCGCGAGGCCGCCCGCGCCGAGGATCGTCTCCGCCCAGCCGGAGATGGCCGTCAGCGGCGTCCGCAGCTCGTGTGAGACGGAGGAAATGAACTCCGACTGCGTTTTTTCGGACTGGCTGATCTTGGCCGACATGTCGTTGATCGTCTCCGCCAGCTCGCCGATCTCGTCGTCATACTGCTTCGGGATGCGCACGCCGTAGGAGCCGGCGGCGATCCGCTTGGCGGTCGCGGTGATCTGCGAAAGCGGTTCAAGGATCGAGCGGATGAAGAAGCTGCTGATAAACAGCATGAACGCGATGAACACAAGACCGACGGCGATCGTAATGACGGCGGAAAGCATGACCTGCCGGTCTACGATCCGAAGCGTCGTCACATAGCGCAGAACGCCGATCACCTCGCCGTTGGAGTAGATCATCGGGCTGGAGACCGCCATGATCCGTTCCCCGGTCGAGGGATTCCGCCCGACAAAGACACCGGGCTTCTGCGTACTGATGGCATCGGCAATGTCCTGCGTTCCGGGCGGCTGGCCTGCCCACTGGCTGTAGGAGGAGGCGACGATGCTGCCGTCGGTGCTGATGAACTGAAGCTCCAGCTCGTTCTTGTCCTCGAAGGTCTGGGCAAATTTGATGCAGGACTGATAATATTCGTTGTAGCTCTGGCTGATATAATTCCCAAAGAAATCCGCCGTCGTCCGGGCCTTGCTTTCAAGGCCGGAGCGCATGTTGGAATAATAATATGCAGCCTGTGAAACGGTCACGGTCAGAATGCAGGCGGCCACCAGCGCGATCATGATGCTGACGTTGTTCAGCAGCCATCTCTTTTCCAGACCGGTGATTTTCTTGAATTTCAGCAATGGCGGCTTCCTTTCCGGAGACTCAGACGCCCCACTTGTATCCAAAGCCCCAGACCGTCGTGATGTAGGTCGGATTGCCGGTGTTGTCCTCGATCTTGATGCGCAGACGGCGAATGTTCACGTCTACGATCTTCAGCTCGCCGTCGTAATCCCGGCCCCAGACGGAGGTCAAAATATCCTCGCGCGAGAGCGCACGGCCCGGATTCTGCATGAACAGCTTCATAATGGCGTATTCCACCTGCGTCAGCTTGATGCGCTCTCCGTCCTTTTCAAGCGTCCGGTTGCGCGTGTTGAGTACGAACGGCCCGAGCTTGAGTTCCACGCTGTCGGAGCCGCTGTCGCCGTCGATGCGGCGGTAGAGCGCGTCGATGCGCGCGGTCAGCTCTGCCGGGCTGAACGGCTTTGTCATGTAATCGTCCGCGCCGGTCATCAGTCCGGTGATCTTGTCCATCTCCTGACTGCGCGCGGTCAGCATGATAATGCCGATCTTCTTGTCGGTCGCGCGGATGCTGCGGCAGACCTCAAAGCCGTCGATTCCCGGCAGCATGATGTCCAGGATCGCAACGCCGACGTCGGGATTCGCCTTCAAAAGCTCCAACGCTTCCTCGCCGGTGCCGGCCTCGACGACTTCATACCCGGCACGCTTGAGGTTAATGACCACAAAACTGCGGATACTGACCTCGTCCTCCAAAATCATTACCTTTTTCATAACGGGTTTCCCTCACCTTTCGCCCGAATTCCAGTCAATATGGATAAAATTGAACATTTTCCGAAGCGTTTCCTCCGAAAGCTCCGACGCCCACGGGCTGGTTCCCAGCTCCGCCGCGTAGACCGTATCGCCCTTTTCCGCAATGACAAAGCGGCCGTCGGAGGACGCAAGCGCGCTCCGATCCTCACCGGAAAAGGCATAGACCGTAAAGATCGGCACGGCGCTGCGCGTCCCGGTGTTCCACTGCGAGAACACAAGTCCCCGCACACCCGAGACCTCGTCGCTGCGCGAGACGGTGATCGACTCCGCCCATTCATCCGGCAGCGTCACATACCAGCCGCCGGAAAAGCTGTGATAGGTCGTCCGCTTGATGCGCTGCGCACCGCCCAGCGTGAGATTATACCAGCGGATAATGGAATACTGCTCGCCGTTCGGGTCGGACGACGGCGGCGTCACGAGCTGCGGCAGCTCGATCAGTCCGTCGGAATCGATGTCCGCCGCGTATACGAAATAATTTCGCACCGTCTGGACGCTCATTCCGGTGTCCGTGGCGGAAACGTTCTGAAAAACGCCGCCGCGGTAAGCGAACACGTCCGTTACGATGCTCTCCGCGTCGTAGACGCTGGCAACGAACACCGCCGGAACGTCGTAGCTCAGATATCCGGTCAGGATGCGCTTGATGCCCTCGACACCTGCCGACATGGACGCCTCCGGCGCGCGTTCGAACTGGCCATCCACACAGCGGTAAAGCTCCGCGACGCCCGTTCGCTGCTCCGGATCGAAGCGCAGCAGGAAAATATCCTTCTGGCCGTCGCCGTCGAGGTCTGCCAGCGTATATTCGGAATAGTTCGCCGACAGCAGCTCAACGACCCGCCCGTCCGTGAGCGTGTAGACGCTCAGCGCCTGAAGCACCTGATTGCTGAGCTGGCGGCCGAGGATCATTTCCACGCCAGCAGTTCCGTCCAGTTCGGCGTATTCCACGCTTTCAAACGCGGCTCCGCTGCCCTCGATCGTACCGACCAATTCATAGTGTCCGTCCGTAAGATCAAAAATGCAGGCGCTGAGCGGATTTTCTCCCGTCGTCCGGAGGAAAACGATGGCCTCGACCTCTCCGTCGCCGTCGAGGTCGGCCAGCTGCACGGACTGCTGATTCCGGCCGGATACCGGCGCGGCATACTGCACGCCCTCGGTCATGACGCCGTCGATGGCCTTTTGCAGCTCATAGTATTCATCGGAATGGCGCGGCAGCGCGTACAGCTCGTCCACGGTTTTTGCAATGCAGCCGCTGAGCGTCAGCGCGCAGAAGAGCGCCATTGCCGCAAGCAGGATGCTCCGAATTCTATTCAGCGCGGCCACGCTCCTTTCCATCCGATTCTTTGCCGCAGAACATTATATCACAAATTGTAACAGAAGTGTAGCGGCTTTGTTAAAACTTTCTCGATTCTTCTGACCGCAAAGCCCGGAAAATGCTTCCGGCGCGGAAAACTCATTTCAGAACGACGTTTTTCTCGCCCAGCAGCTCCCGCAGCTCCCGCAGCATCCAGTCGTCCGGCATACAGCTTCCGCCGACGCGCTTTCCGGTGTCCGCATAATAGATGACCGTCCGCATCCTGCCGGGGAACATCCGAAGAATGGGCAGAAGCTTCCGGATACCGGGCTGCGTTTCGGACTCCACCTTGAGGTAGAGCGTCCGCGCCGCCGCATTTTCGGCGGTCTGCGCAGCTGCGACCTCCGCGTCCGTGTAATCCGCCAGCGGCTGGACGCGGTTGACGACCATCTGCGGGTCCTTGTCCTCACGGACAGAGATGCGGCCCGTAATCATCACGGCTGAATTTTCGTGCAGATAGCTTCCGTACTGCCCAAGTGCATTGGAGAAGGTCAGCAGCTCCATCGCACCGGTATCGTCCTCGAGCGTCACATAGGCCATCATGGACTGGTTCTTCGTCGTTTTCATCTTGACGTTCTGGACAATGCCCGCGACCGTCACGATCTGATCGTCGCGGAATTCGTCGGTATGCTCGGAGAAGCTCTCCTGGATCGCGCCGATGGGCACGGTATTCATCTTCCGCAGCATGGCGCGGTAATCATCCATCGGGTGGCCGGATAAGTAGAGACCGGTCGTCTCCTTTTCCATCGCCATCATTTCCCGGCGGCTCAGCTCCGGCAGCTCCGGCACGCGGACAGCGGGAACGACCGGCTCTGCGTCGTCCGCAAAGCTGTCAAACAGGCCCATCTGCCCGTCCACGTTCTTCCGGCGGCTGTTTGCCACGGAATCGAGTACGGTGTCGTAGATCTGGAGCATCTGCGACCGGTGCAGACCGAAGCAGTCGCAAGCGCCGCACTTGATGAGATTCTCCAGCGCACGCTTGTTGAGATCTGCTCCGTACATCCGCGCACAGAAATCCTCAAGGTCGGAAAACAGGCCGTTTTCCGTCCGCTCCTGAACGACCCGCTGGATAAAGCCGCGTCCGATGTTCTTGACGGCGGCAAGGCCGAAGCGGATGCCCTTTTCCGAGACGGAAAAATGGTCATAGGATTCGTTAAGATCCGGCGGCAGGACGGCAATGCCGATGGATTTGCACTCGGCGATGTACTCCGAAATTTTGACCGAGCTGTCGAGCACCGAGGTCATCAGCGCCGCCATGTACTCGCCCGGATAATAGCACTTGAACCATGCCGTCTGATACGCGATCACCGCATAGCCGACGGAGTGCGCCTTGTTGAAGGCATAGTTGGCGAAATCGTACATTTCGTCATAGATGCTCTGCGCCACATCCACCGGGACGCCGTTGGCCTCGCAGCCGCAGATGCCGCGCGACGGGTCGCCGTGGATGAACGCGCTGCGCTCCTTTTCGATGTCCTTGACCTTTTTCTTGGACATAGCGCGGCGCACCATGTCCGCCTGCCCAAGCGAGTATCCGCCGAGACGGCGGAAGATTTCAATGACCTGCTCCTGATAGAGGATGCAGCCGTAGGTGACAGAAAGAATTGGCTTGAGCAGCGGATGCTTGTATTTGACGAGCGATGGGTCGTGCTTGCAGGCGATGAGGCGCGGGATAGAATCCATCGGGCCGGGGCGGTAGGCCGCGACGATGATGGAAAGATCTTCAATGGACTGCGGCTTGAGGCCGACGCAGACGCCGGTCATGCCTGCGGACTCCATCTGGAACACGCCCGCCGTCCGGCCCTGCGTCAGCATCTCCATGACCTTCGGGTCGTTGTCCTTCACGCGGTCCATGGAGAAATCCGGGTCCTTTTTGCGGATCTCCTGGATCGCGTCGTCAATGACCGTGATGTTGCGAAGGCCGAGGAAGTCCATTTTCAGCAGGCCCAATTCCTCCAGCGTGGTCATGGTATACTGCGTCACGATCGTGTCGTCGTTTGTGGAGAGCGGGACGTAATCGCAGACCGGCAGGCGCGTGATGACCACACCTGCGGCGTGGGTCGAGGTGTTGCGCGGCATTCCCTCGAGCGCACGCGCCGTGTCGATGAGCTTCTTCACGCGCGCGTCCTGCTCGTACATCTCCTTCAGCTGCGGCGAAACCTTCAGCGCCTCGTCCAGCGTCATATGCAGCGTGGACGGAACGAGCTTTGCGACCACATCCGTCTCGGCATAGGTGAAGCTCAGCGCCCGGCCGACATCGCGGATGGCGCCGCGTGCCGCCATCGTACCGAAGGTCGCGATCTGCGCCACATGATCGTCGCCGTATTTCCGGCGCACATAGTCCACGACCTCGCCACGGCGGGTGTCGCCGAAGTCCATATCGATATCGGGCATCGTCACGCGCTCCGGGTTCAGGAAGCGTTCAAAGAAGAGGCCGTATTTCATCGGGTCGATCTCGGTGATGTGCAGCGCATAGGTGACCATCGAGCCTGCCGCGCTGCCGCGTCCGGGGCCGACCGGGATCCCGGCGCTCTTTGCAAAGTTCACGAAATCCCATACGATTAGAAAATAGTCGGTAAAGCCCATTTTCTCGATCATATTGATCTCGTATTCCATCTGCTGGCGGTATTCGGGATGCTCGTCGCCGTAGCGCTCGGCAAAGCCCTTCTCGCAAAGCTCCCGCAGATAGGTCAGCGAATCGTAGCCCGCCGGGAGCTTGAATTCCGGCAGGTGATACTTGCCGAATGTGAATTCGACGTTGCAGCGCTCCGCGATGCGGAGCGTATTCTCATACGCCTCCGGCACGTTCGGAAAGAGACTGCGCATCTCCTCCTCGGATTTGAGGTAATACTCCTTGCTGCCGAAGCGCATCCGGTCTGGATCGTCCACGGTCTTGCCCATCTGGATGCACATCAGCACGTCCTGCGTGTCGGCGTCCTCCGGGCGGAGATAGTGCGCGTCGTTCGTCACGACGAGCGGAAGCCCCGTCTCGCGCGCCATGCGCAGCAGCCCCTGATTGACCTTCCGTTCCTCGGGAAGGCTCTGATCCTGGAGCTCGAGGAAGAAATTCCCCGGCCCGAAGATTTCGCTGTATTCCAGCGCCGCAGCCTTGGCGGCGTTATAGTCGTCCTGATGCAGATTCTGCGCGACCCGTCCTGCGAGGCAGGCGGAAAGGCAGATAAGGCCCTCGTGGTGCTCCCGCAGAAGGTCCATGTCCACGCGCGGGCGGTTGTAGAAGCCGTCGATGAAGCCGCGCGAGACCATATAGATGAGATTCTGATAGCCCGTCATATTCTCGCACAGCAGGATCAGATGATAGGCCTCGCGGTCAAGCGAATACACCTTGTCAAAGCGCGTTCTCGGCGCGACATAGACCTCGCAGCCGATGATCGGCTTGATCCCGGCGGCCTTCGCGGCCTTGTAGAAATCAATGACGCCGTACATCACGCCGTGATCCGTCAGGGCGATGGCCTCCTGCCCAAGCTCCTTGACACGGGCCATCATGTCCTTGATGCGGCACGCGCCGTCAAGCAGGCTGTATTCCGAGTGGACGTGCAGATGGACAAATCCCATGTTTTTTCTCCTTAAAGCTCCTTGGAAAGCTCGATCAGCTTCCGCATCCGGTGATTCATGGCGGATTTCGAGACCGGCGGGTCGGGCATCTCCGCAAGCTCCGAAAGCGTCGCCTCGGGGTTGTCGCGGCGCAGCTGCGCCGTCTGCTGAAGCTTCTGCGGAAGCGTCCGCAGAACACCGTTCTCCTCTAATTTCCGAATGGCGGCCAGCTGGCCGATCGAGGCGTCCACGACCTTGGTCAGGTTTGCCGTTTCACAGTTGACGCGGCGGTTGACGCCGTTGCGGAGGTCCTTTTCGACCTTCGCCTCCATTACGCCCATCGCGGCGACCTGCGCGCCGATGGCCGTCAGAAAATCCTCGATATAATTGCTCTGCTTGAAATAGAGCACGCCGCTTCCGCCGCGTGAAAGCTCCTTCGGAGAGAAGCCCACGTCCAGCAGAAGTGCGTAGGTTTCCCGGCTGACCTTGTAATGCGACGTGATAAGCTCGAGATGGTAGCGCTTCGCGGGGTCTGTGACGGAGCCTCCGGCAAGGAACGCGCCGCGCAGGAACGCCAGCCGGTCGGCATCCTCCTCGAGAATGCCGAAGTTGACGTGCAGCGTCACGCTGGTCTGCGGATGGTCTCCGAACGCGGCAAAGATCTTTCCGATCTTGGCGGCTTCCGTGATCTCAAAGACGAGCTTGCCGCCGCCCTGCTCCGCAGGCTCGGAATCAAAGGCAAAGCCAAAGGCCTTTTTGAACAGGCGCGGGAGCCGCGCCGCAAAATCCGCGCTTTCCGTCACGATCCGGATGGCGGATGGCGTAAAGGTATTGCAGTAGAGCAGGACGCCGTAGGCCTCCGCCACGGCGGCGGAGCGCTTCGTCAGCGGCTGGCGGCAAAGCTCCTGCTTGACATTGGAGGAAAAGGACATGACGTCCCTCCTTTCAGGCTTCAAATTCGTTCCAGACCGACAGGATCGCGCGCGAAAGCGCGTCCGGGTCGTGCCGGATATAGCGTCCCGGCAGGCACAACGGAAATTCCCGCAGCGCCACGCCCAGCGCCTCGATTTTCTCCCGATCCAGCTCGATCTGGCCGACGCCCTCCTGCCGGTACGGCGCGAGCCATTTTTCCGGCACGGGCGCATTGTTGGCGATGCAGACGTCGATGACGCCGCCGCCCGCGTGCTCGAGCAGCGCCCGGACGTGATCCTCGCCGGTATAGCCGTCGGTCTCGCCGTCCTGCATCATGATGTTCAGGATGTATTCCCGTACCGCGCCGGACGCGCGGATGGCCTCGCAGATGCCGTCAACGAGGAAGTTCGGAATGATGCTGGTATAGAGGCTTCCGGGGCCGATAACGATGATGTCCGCCTGCAAAATGGCGTCGATGCTGTCCTGAAGCGCCTGCGGATGCTCCGGCACAAGACGCACCTGACGGATGCGGCAGTCATTGATCTTTTTCGCGTAGAAGATTTTGCTCTCGCCGAGCGTGCGCGAGCCGTTGTCGAATTCGGCCTCCAGATAGACGTTCTGGTTGGTCACCGGCAGGACTCTTCCCGTAATGGCGAGAACGTCCCCCATCCGCTGCACAGCCTCGTCAAAGGAACCGGAAATGCCGTTCATAGCCGCGAGGAAGAGGTTTCCGAAGCTCTGACCGGTCAAGGAGCCTTCCGTAAAGCGGTAATTGAGCAGCTGCTCCATGGTTGGCTCCGTGTTGGCCAGCGCCATAATGCAGTTGCGGATATCGCCGGGCGGCAGCATCCCGAGATCCTCCCGGAGCATTCCGGAGCCGCCGCCGTCGTCGGCGACGGTCACGATGGCCGTTATGTACTTTGTATAGCGCTTGAGGCCGCGCAGCATCGACGAAAGACCATGCCCGCCGCCGATGGCGGCAATGCGCGGCTGGCGCTTCCGAGGCTGATACAGCCGTATGCTCTCTCTTTGCGTTTCACCCATCCGCGTCACCTTCTGTTCATATCCCGGTGATCGAGCACCACCGTATATCCGCGCTTGGTGATAAACGCGGCAAGCTCGCTTGCGACCGCGACGGAGCGGTGCCGTCCTCCGGTGCAGCCAACGGCGATCACAAGCTCTGTCTTGCCCTCCTCCACATACTGCGGAAGCGTGAAATTGATAAGGTCCTCCAGCTTGTCCATGAAGTCCTTCGTCGCCTGATACTGGAACACGAACTGGTGAACGTCCTCATCCAGTCCCGTCTTGTTCCGAAGCTCCGGGATATAATACGGATTTGGCAGGAAGCGCACGTCGAAAACGAGGTCAGCCTCCAGCGGAATGCCGTGCTTGAAGCCGAAGGACAGCACATTTACCGTCATTGCGCGTTCGCGCAGACCGCCCGCGACCATATCAATAAGCATTCCGCGCAGCATTCCCGTGGAAAGCCGCGAGGTATCGAGGATCACGTTCGCGCGGTTGCGGATCGGCTCGAGAAGCGTCCGCTCACGCTCGAGCGCTTCCAGCATCGGCGTGCCGTCGCGCATGAGCGGATGCAGCCGCCGCGTCTCCTTGAAGCGCTTGACAAGCACCTCCGTCGTGGCCTCGACAAACAGAATGGAATAGCGCAGGCCCATCTGATCGAGCGTATCGAGCGACTGAAACAGCACGTCGAAGCTTAGACTCCCGCGCACGTCGGTCACCAGCGCCACCTTTTCATAGCGGCCCTTCGTCGCAAGGCAGAGCTGCGCAAACTGCGGGATCATTTCGGCGGGCATATTGTCCACGCAGTAAAAGCCGAGATCCTCCAGATTCGTTGCGGCCTTGCTCTTTCCCGCGCCGGAAAGGCCGGATACAATAATAAACTGCATTTCTCTCTCCTACCAGATGCGGACCTCCGGCTCGAGCCGGAAGCCGGAATCCTCAAACACTCTGTCCTGCACCATACGAATGGTCTGCAAAACGTCGCTGGCCGTCGCGCCGCCGGTGTTGACCACAAACCCTGCGTGCTTCTCCGAGACCTGCGCGCCGCCTACGCCCTTTCCCTTGAGACCTGCGCGCTCAATCAGCGCCCCGGCATATGCGCCCTGCGGGCGCTTGAACGTGCTTCCGGCAGACGGAAGCTCCAGCGGCTGCGATGCGCGGCGCTTTTCCATCAGCTCGCGCATCCGTGCCTGTATCTGCCCCGGATCGCCCGGGCGAAGCTCGAAAACCGTTTTGACGATCACGCAGTCCAGCTTTTCAAACGCGCTCGTCCGGTAGCCGAACGCCTGCGCTTCACCGCGCAGGACGCGCTGCGTGCCGTCCGTCAGAAGGATGGTCGTCTCGACCGCGATCTGCGCCAGTTCGCCGCCGTAGGCGCCCGCGTTCATGTATACGCCGCCGCCGACCGTGCCCGGAATGCCGTGCGCAAATTCCAGTCCCGTGAGCGAGTGCTCCCGCGCAAAGACCGCCGCATGAGCAAGTGTCTCGCCCGCCATCGCCTCGATGTGCCCGCCCTCCAGCGCGCGCAGGCCGAGCAGGCAGTCCTTTGTGCAGATCACAAGCTCCGGCAGTCCTGCGTCCGGCGCAAGCACATTCGTTCCCGCCCCCAGCACGCGCAGCCGGACACCGCATTCCCGTGCCGCCATCAGGAGCCTTTGCAGCTCCCCGGGCGTTTTGGGAAACGCCATGAGCGCCGCTGGCCCGCCGATCTGAAAGGAGGTATGCGCGCGCAGCGGCTCCTGCTCCCGCAGCTCGATCCCCGGGCAAAGGCTTTTCAGCTTCTGAAATTCCGCTCTGCTTTCCATAGACGCCTCCGTGTATATAATCTATTTTACTATAGCACATCCGGTGGGAAAATAAAACACTTTTGTAGGGCATAAAAATCGGACGCCCTTCGGCGTCCGATCCAGTCTGTCAAAAACCTCATAGAGTTCCGCCGCGCACGGCGGAATAAAATGTTGATTCGTTTTGTCCGGGGGCGTGTACCTCGGACAAAACACTTTGCGTCCTGCAAGTGTAGAATTTGTGTGCCTTTGGCACACAAATTCTGCGCGCAGCAGAACGAAAGCCTTTTCAAACGGAAAACCAGCAACGCGTTTTCCGTTTGAGAGCGTTTCAAAAACACTTTTTGAAACGCTCACTTATCCGTTTTCCTTCTGTGCGAAGAACTGGTTCATCTGCTCCGTGAATTCCAGCGCCGCGTTGTAGCCCATGCGCTTCTGACGGTTGTTCATGGCCGCGACCTCAAAAATAACGGCCAGATTTCGTCCCGGCGTGATCGGGATGGTGATGGAGGGCACCCTGACATCCAGGATCTCCGTATACTGCGTCTCCATGCCAAGGCGGTCATATGCCTCGCCGTCGCGCCACGGGACCATGTTGATGATGAGATCGATGCTGCTGCTGTCCTTGACGGCGCCCATGCCGAACAGCTTTGCAACGTTGATGATACCGATGCCGCGCAGCTCCATATAGTGCCGCAGCACCTCCGGCGGCGAGCCGACCAGCTCATGGGACGAGACCATCTTGATCTCGACGGCGTCGTCGGAGATCAGCCGGTGGCCGCGCTTGACCAGCTCAATAGCCGTCTCACTCTTGCCGATGCCGCTGTCGCCCACGATCAGAATGCCCTCGCCGTAGATCTCGACCAGAACGCCGTGGCGCGTGACGCGCGGGGCCAGCTGGCGGTTGAGATAGGTAATGAGGCTCGAAACGATATAGGACGTTGTTTCCCGGCTGCTGAGCACGGTCACATCGTGCTTTTTCGCCATTTCCAGACACTCCGGCAGCGCGTGAATGCCGCGCGCAATGATAAGCGCCGGGATCTTATACGACATGAAATTGTCGAAAATGATTCTGCGCTCCTCGCTGGAGAGCTTTTCAAGATACGCCGACTCCACCGTTCCGCACACATAGAGCCGCATCGGCTCAAAATGATCGAAGAAGCCCGCAAGATACAGGCCCGGGCGGCTCACATCGTCCACGGTCACGCGGATCTTGGAAAAATCGGAGGACTCGTACAGCCGTTCCAGATGAAATTCCTCTACAAGCTCGGACAGAGGGACGGAATAGATATTTGCCATCGTATCAACACCTCACGGCGATTATAACCTGTTTGGCCGCATTTGGCAACCTTAAAAAAGCGGAACAGATATGGTATCGCTTCTTAGAAAATTTTTTTGAAATATACTAGAATTTGTGCTTGCATTTTGAGGAAACATCTGTTATTATACTAGTCGGCGTCCGCAGGACGGCCGTTTTTCTGATTTTTAATCGGCGAGGAGGTGCAGCTGATGGCAAAGTGCGATATCTGCGGCAAGGGCGTTACTTTTGGAATTAAAGTTTCCCATTCTCATAGAAGATCCAACAGAGCATGGAAGCCCAACGTCAAACGGGTAAAAGCGATTGTTGACGGTACTCCGCGCCATGTATACGTCTGTACAAGATGCCTGCGTTCCAACAAGGTTGAGCGTGCGATCTGATAAGACAAACAGAAAGACAAGCCTTCGGGCTTGTCTTTTTTTCTGCTTTTGAGGGCACTGCGGAATTCACTCCGGCGCGTCTCCCCCACTGTGCGGATACCGGAAGCGGCCGCGCATGGTGCGCAGCCGCCTTTTCAGAATTTCTCCCGGATCGCGCAAACACCTCGCTCCAGAACGGCATCTGCGTTCTCGCCGATGGCCTGCCGCAGGAGCGCATACTCGTCCAGCATTCCCTGTCCGTGCAGCACCCGGTACGCGCCCGCATCGCTTCCCGGCGCGATCCTTGCACCAAGGGACGCTGCCAGCCGCACGTTTTCCATCGCTCCGCTGAGCAGCGGACGGAGTACCTCGTCCGGGAACCGTCCGCAGCCGATCAGATTTCCGATCGTCACGAGCGTCGGCACCCAGACCGTACCGCGCTCCGCCAGCAGATGCAGCGTCTCCTTTTCCAGATAGGCTCCATGCTCCACGGAGTCCACACTGGCGCGGATCGCAGCCGCAACGGTTTTGTCGCCGTTGGCATGAGCCATAACGGTAAAGCCCGCGTCGTGGGCAATGGCGATCATATCGTAAATTTCCGCTTCCGTCAGCGGCTCGTCCGTCAGTACGCCGAGATGGTCAAAATCCATCAGGCCGGAGATCATGATCTTAATGAAGTGCGCACCCTGCGCCCTTGCTTCCGCGACCAGTGCGCGGTACTGCACCATATCGTCAAAGCCGCGCCCGATGAAGCCGCCGTAATGGCCGTTTTTATGGATCGGAAATGCGGGCGTACGGTAGCGAATGCCGTACTCCGGGGCGATCTGCGACGCAAAAAGTCCGACGCCCCATGCGTCGCCGCCGTCGCGCAGGTATTCCGCGCCGCAGCGCCGGTATTCCTCCAGCCTTTGGCGCACCAGCGCTTCATCGACCCGTTCCTTCTGGTGCGCAATGGCGGCCTTCCAGTAAACGCCGTCGAGCACCATGTGAATGTGGCAGTCTGCCCGCATACGCTTCCCCTCTTTCTGCCGACACAATAGCACAGAAGCGTCAAAAGCGCAAGTGCGCTGCCCAGCGTTTTTTCTTTTCAGTCCCGCCGGAAAAGCGAATACCTTAAGGAATTCTTAATACTTGGATTTTCATTCCAGCGCTTGCGTTCATGTCGAATTTTGCTATAATGATTTTGCGGCAGTTCTTCTCCGCGCATCAAAATCTGAGTTATAGAGGAATTGGCCATGAAAAAGGCTCTTATCATTTTCTCTTCCGTACTGGGCGCCGCGCTTCTCTGCGCAGGCGTCTGGTTTTTCCTCACGACGGCGCGTCAGAACGCAGCCGCCGAGGCTGCACATGACGCCGTATTGCAGGAATATGCGCAGTTGGAGCAAAGCGCCGCGGACACTGCGCTGACGGTCACAGAAAACGGAAGCGAGATCGGGCGCTACTCTCTCGAAGCGCTGGGCGTACAGCGCGGTACGGAAAATGCCGTCACCGCAGCCTTTTCCGCGACCGATCTCATGGACGCGGAGGCTTTTTCGGAGCTTCCCTTCCGCAACAAGCAGAACTGGGACGCGCTTCCCCACCCGCGCGGGATCCGCATTCCTGTGGATATGGATGGCTTTGACGCCTCCCCTGTTATGACGGCGCTGGACAGCGTTCCGCGCGAGCCAGCGCAGGATGCTTACGCCTATTTTGACGGCACCGGCTTCTCGATTCAGGACGCCGTTCCCGGTACGATGCTCAAAAAGGACGTGATCGAGGAAGCACTTTATGAGGCTGTTTCGCAGATGTCCGTGGATTCCTCCGGCCCGCAGACACGGACGCTGGAGATCACCGACTACGACTGCTATCTTCCGCCGAAGGTCACAAGAGAAAACACAGAGTTTGATTTCGCGCCTCTGCTTCAGGCGCGCGTTTCGGCGATGCGCATTCAGGTGCGCTTCCGCGACGAGCTGATCGCGCTGGACGGCAGCACGCTCCGCCACTTCGTGAAGCTCGACCGCGACGGCCGCGTACAGGTCCAGAAAAAGACGCTCGACCAGCAGCTGAGCGCATGGTCGGAGCTTTACGCGCAGAAGGACACAGAGTATATCTTCAACTCCTTCGTGGACGGCCCGGTGCCGGTCAGCTTCCTCCACGTCAACTATGAGCTGGATCAGGACGCGCTGCGCGGGCAGCTGATTCCGCTGCTGGAAACGCTCGAAAGCGGAAGCGCGGAGGCTTCCTTCCTCTGCACAACGCTGGACGGAGAGCCGTTCGGCATCGAGAATTCCTATATCGAGGTCGATCTGACCAACCAGCATATGGCGTATTATCAGGACGGCGCGCTCGTCGTGGACACGGATATCGTGAGCGGCACAATGAAAACGCACGACACGCCCACCGGCCTTTACGAGTCGTTCTATAAGGCCGAGGACTGCTGGCTTTCCGGCGAGGACTATTATGTTTTTGTCGATTACTGGATCAGCGTCACGCGCGACGGCGTGATCGGCCTGCACGACGCCGACTGGCGCACACGCTTCGGCGGTGAAATGTATACCTACTGGGGCTCCCACGGCTGCGTCAATACGCCGAAGGAGGCCATGAAAACGATCTATGACACCATCAACGTGGACGATCACATTCCGATCCTTGTCTATAAGCATCCAAAGCCAGAGTCCTCCGGTACATAATGATGCTCCGGCGCAGATCTCCGTCTGCGCCGGAGTTATTTTACGAGCATAATTCACACTTTTTTCTTTTTTTACCGTTCCGGATGTGTTATAATCCTTTTTTAGAATGTAGAAGTATACATTGCGCTGTACTTCAGCGCAGGAAGGTTTCAATTATGGGTCTGTTTACAAAAATATTCGGCACGCGCTCCGAGCGTGAGGTCAAGAAGCTGGAGCCGACCGTCAACGCCGTCATGGCGCTGGAGGATTCCTACCGCAAGCTCACGGACGAGCAGCTCCGCGCAAAGACGCAGGAGTTCCGGGATCGTTTGGCCGCCGGTGAAACGCTGGACGACCTTCTTCCGGAGGCCTTTGCGACCGTCCGCGAGGCGGCAGACCGCGTGCTGGGAATGCGTCCCTACCGCGTGCAGGTCATCGGCGGCATCGTGCTGCATCAGGGACGCATTGCGGAAATGAAGACCGGCGAAGGCAAAACGCTTGTCGCACTGCTCCCGGCCTACCTCAATGCCCTGACCGGCAAGGGCGTCCACATTGTCACGGTCAACGACTATCTGGCCAAGCGTGACGCGGAGTGGATGGGCAAGGTGCACCGCTTCCTTGGTCTCTCCGTCGGCCTGATCATCCACGATCTCAGCGCCGGGGAGCGCCGTATCTCCTATGCCGCCGATATCACCTACGGCACGAATAACGAGTTCGGCTTTGATTATCTGCGCGACAACATGGCCATCTACAAGCAGGAAATGGTGCAGCGCGGCCACAATTTCGTCATCGTGGACGAGGTGGACTCCATCCTCATCGACGAGGCGCGGACGCCGCTTATTATCTCCGGCAAGGGCGAGGAGTCGTCCAAGCTCTACGAAATGGCGGACTATTTCGTCTCCCGTCTGAAAAAGCAGGTATTTGCATCCTCCGACGACAAGGAGCTTCAGGATCAGTACGACTGCGACTACATCGTCGTGGAAAAGGACCGCACCGTCTCCCTCACCCAGCAGGGCATTGCGAAGGCGGAGGAATTCTTCGGCGTGGAGAATCTCGCCGATGTGGAAAACACCACGCTCTCGCACCACATCAATCAGGCCATGAAGGCGCGCGGCCTTATGAAGCGCGACATTGACTACGTCGTTAAGGACGGACAGGTCATCATCGTCGATGAATTCACGGGCCGTCTGATGTACGGCCGCCGCTACAACGAGGGTCTGCATCAGGCCATCGAGGCAAAGGAGGGCGTGAAGGTCGCCAGCGAGAACAAGACGCTCGCCACGATCACCTTCCAGAACTTCTTCCGTCTTTACGACAAGCTCTCCGGCATGACCGGCACGGCTCTGACCGAGGAGGAGGAATTCAGCGGCATTTACAATCTGGATGTCGTGGAGATCCCGACGAACAAGCCGGTCATCCGTATCGACGACCCGGACGTCGTTTACAAGACCGAGGCCGGAAAATACCGCGCCGTGATCCGTCAGATCCGGGAATGCCATGAAAAGGGGCAGCCGGTGCTGGTCGGCACGATCTCCATTGAAAAATCGGAGCTTCTGTCGCAGATGCTCAAGCGCGAGGGTATTCCGCACAACGTTCTGAACGCGAAGCATCATGAAAAAGAGGCCGAGATCGTTGCGCAGGCGGGCCATCTCGGCGCCGTCACCATCGCAACGAACATGGCCGGACGCGGCACGGACATCATGCTCGGCGGCAACGCCGAATTCATGGCGAAAAATGACCTCCGTAAGGCTGGCATGTCCGACGAGCTGATCGCCGAATGCACCTCCTTCGCCGAAACGAGCGACCCCGAGATCCTGGCCGCGCGCGAGGCATACAAGCAGGCCTATTCCGCGCACAAGCCCGAGGTGGACGCCGAGGCGGAGCTTGTCCGCAAGGCCGGCGGCCTGTTCATCATCGGCACAGAGCGCCACGAATCCCGCCGTATCGACAATCAGCTCCGCGGCCGTTCCGGCCGTCAGGGCGACCCCGGCGAGACGCGCTTCTACCTGTCCATGCAGGACGACGTCATGCGTCTGTTCGGCTCGGAGCGCATTCTCGGCATGATGGACAGTCTTGGTATCGACGAGGATACGCCCATCGACGCGAAGATCCTCTCCGGCGCCATCGAGAACGCACAGAAAACCGTCGAAAGCCGCAACTATCAGGTGCGTAAGAGCGTTCTGGAATACGACGACGTCATGAACGTCCAGAGAAAGATCATCTACGAGCAGCGCCGTCAGGTGCTCGACGGAGAGGATCTGCACACCAGCATTCAGTCCATGATCCGCTTCGTGATCGACGGGATCGTCCACGCCGCCTTCGGCGAGCAGAAGCACCTCGGCGACCTTTCGCAGTTCGCCGAAATGATGCGCCATATCGAGGGCGTCTATCTGCCGGAGGGCAGGTGGAAGGTCACGGAGGACGAGTTGAAGGCCCTCACGAAGGAGCAGGCCGAAGAAAAGCTGATGCAGCTCATGGACAGCTTCTATGCCGCCAAGGAGCAGCAGTATACGCCCGCCGTCATGCGCGAGGTCGAGCGCGTCATCACGCTTCGCGTGGTCGATGAATACTGGATGGATCACATCGATGCGATGGACGATCTGCGTCAGGGCATCCGTCTGCGCGCCTACGCGCAGGAGGACCCGGTCATCGCCTACAAGCGTGAGGGCTTCGAGATGTTCGAGGCGCTCACCTCTGCCATCAAGGAGGAGATCGTGCGCAGGCTCTTCAGCTTCCGCCTCAAGACGGACGCCGAGGTCAAGCGCCAGCGCGTGGCGAAGGTCACCGGCGAGGGCGGCGGCGGAGATCATACCGTCAAGCGTCAGCCCGTCGTCAAGAAGATCAAGGTCGGTCCGAACGATCCGTGCCCGTGCGGCAGCGGCAAAAAGTACAAGAAGTGCTGCCGCGACAAGGATCTCGCCGCCGAACGCGGTCAGAATAACGCCTGATCCGCACCGCCTTCATTCCGCGCGGACACCGGCGGCAAGGATTCCCTGTGTCCGCACATCTGAGGAAAACTATGCTTCACACCATCAAACATGGAAAACTGGAATATCTGACCGCCGATGCGCTGGAGGGCAGCATCCACTGCTTCTCCACGCGCTATGGCGGCGTCAGCGAGGGGTATCTCTCCAGCCTCAACCTTGGCACCCATCGCGGCGACAAGCCTGAAAACGTGTATGAAAATTACCGCATTCTCGGCAGCGCCGTGGGCTTCCGTCCGGAGGATACCGTTTTTACAAAGCAGCTGCACACGGACATTGTGCGCCGTGTCGGACGCGCTGACCGCGGCGCGGGCCTCCTGCGGGAGCAGACCGAGGTCTGCGACGCACAGATCACGGACGAGCCGGGCGTCGCGTTGGTCGCGTTCGCAGCCGACTGCACGCCCATTCTGCTTTTTGATCCCGTCCGGCGGGCCATTGCCGCCGTTCATGCCGGCTGGCGCGGTACCGCGCTCGGCATTGCCGCTAAAGCCGTCGAGGCCATGACGCGCGAATTCAGCTGTGAGCCGGAGAATATCGGTGCGGCCATCGGGCCGTGCATCGGCGCCTGCTGCTTCGAGACGGACGGCGATGTACCGGAGGCCATGCGCGCAGCGCTTGGCCGGGATGCGGAGAGCTGCATCACGCGCCGGGGTGAAAAATTCTTTGTGGATAACAAATCGCTCAACCGCATCTGGCTTGAGCGCTGCGGCGTCACGCGCATCGACGTCAGCTGCGACTGCACAAAATGCCAGCCGGAGCGCTTCTGGTCGCATCGCGTCACGCAGGGCCGCCGAGGCAGTCTGGCCGCGGTCATTATGCTGCCGGAGACAGGAGGCGCAGAGGCATGAAAAAACGGATTTCCCTTCTGCTGGCTGCCGCGCTGCTGGCAGGGACTCTGAGCGGCTGCTCCGGAACAAACCCGATCGATTGGGTCAAGCAGAAATTCCGCGACGTGACCGGCGTCAGTGAGGAAGCCACGGCCGATCCGACGGAAACGGCCTCCGCCGACAACGCCGCGCCGGACCGTGAGATCCCCGTCGCGCTGGACACCGAGATCTCCAACGAGCTTGTCCGCTACGGCCTTGCCTATCAGGCGGAATACGGACTCGATCCGTACAACTGCCTGAGCCTCAATAACCGCGTGATTTTTTCCTTCCTCTACGAGCCGCTCTTTGCCGTCAACAGCGCATATGAAGCGGTGCCGGTGCTGGCCGAGGGCTACGACATCTCCGACGACGGACTGACAACAACGGTCTATCTTCAGAAGGATGTCCGCTTCCATGACGGCTCCCGGCTCACCGCGAAGGATGTGCTCTATTCCATCGACCAGGCGCGTGGTTCCGATTATTACGGCTCGCGCTTCTATGCCGTTACGAATGCCTCCGCCGACGGCGACTACACCGTCGTGCTGACCACCAGCACGGCCTATGAGTGCCTGCCGCTGCTGCTCGACATCCCCATCGTCAAGGAGCCGGTCGTTCAGGAGCCGGAAGCGCCGCCCTCGGAGGAGGGCGCTGACACGGAAAAACCGGACGGTGCAGCTTCGCCGGACACAACAACGGAAGAGCCGGTCGAAGTCACGCCTTCGCAGCCGCTCGGCACCGGCCCGTACTGCTTCGTATCGGAGCATCAGCTGGAGCGCTTTGCGGACTGGTGGCAGGACGCTTCGCCCATCGCCGACTTTTCTTCCATCTCGCTCTATGCTGCGACGACCTCCGCCGATATCCGCGACCATTTCGAGTATGAGGACGTGAATCTTGTTCGGACGGACCCAAACTCGTCGGCTTATGTTAACTTCCACAACGACTACGAGCTTTGGAACGACACGACGACGATCATGCAATACGTCGGCTACAACCTCAACAGTAACGTCTTTTCCAATTACGGTCTCCGCTCCGCCATCACCTATGCCATCGACCGCGAAAAGATCGTCACGGAGCAGACCGGCGGCTTCGCGGCTGCCGCAGTGCTCCCCTGCTCTCCGAACGCGCCGTTCTACGACGTGCGTCTGGCAAACTCCTTCAGCTACAGCATGGCCCGCTTCTACGAGCAGCTGGAAAGCGCCAGCGTCGAGGATATGGACGGCGACGGTGTGCTGGATCTGTATGTGACCTCGCTGGGCTATGCCGTGCCGGTCAGCGGAACGATGCTGGTCTGCTCGTCCAGTTATCAGCGTGTGCTGGCGGCCTCGGAGATCGTTGACGCGCTCAATGCGCTTGGTTTTGATCTGACGCTCAAGACGGTCGATTCCACCGAATTCAAGCAGGCGCTGGCGCTCGGAAATTTCGATCTTTATTACGGCGAGGTGCGAATGTCCGCGAACTTCGACCTCAGTCCGTTCTTCCGCTACGGCGGTTCACTCTCCTATGGCTCTCTGGCCGACAGCTACATGGAGAATCTCTGCAAGCTGGCACTGGCCAACAACGGCAACACCTATAATCTCTATGAGCGCGTCTGCGGGCGCGGCTACATCACGCCGGTGCTCTTCAAGAACTACGCGCTTTATTCCACACGCGGCTCCGTTGCCGATCCCAGCGAATATCTGGACTGGATTCTGCCGAAGCCGCAGCAGGCCGCCCCGGCGGAAACGACGAAGCAATGATTTGCCGGAGAAGCCGCAAAAACGCACAATGGCCGGGAAGCGAATGCTTCCCGGCCATTTCCGATGCAAGAAAACCACCGGCATTGCCGGTGGTTATGTTTTTTCAATTTTCCTGTCCCAGAGCCTTGTTTTCCTTATTCAGCTCCGCGATAAAATTGAGCAATAAAGCCTCGTCCTCACGGCGATCCGCAAACAACTCCAGATTGTCGCCCTGTTCGCTGAGCAGCTGGCCAAGCGCGATATACTCGCTCATTGCGCTTTTCAGATTGAACACGTCGCCCTCCGGGCTTTTGAGGTACACATTGCCCTCGCACTGATGAACGGCCTTACGGAATTCCTCGACCTCTTGAATGTTGATAAGCTTCATAACAATGCCTCCCATGCTTGTTGCAGTCAGATTTTTGATTCGCTTGCAGTATACTCTGCAATGGCTGAAATTGCAAGGCGTAAATTGTATGAATCGTATAGTTTTTCGTGCTTTTATTTGTTAATATTGACCACAAGATAGTCCTGACAATTCCGCAGCGCAGCCGTGCGCGAACCGGCATGAAGGGAGATAAAATGCGTTTCGCCCTCCGCCGTCTCCGCAAGGAGAACGACGGTATTCAGCTCACGGTCTCCGCTTATGGCTTTGACCCGGAAGCCGCTCTCTGCGCCGGCACTGCTCTGTGCTTCGGCCTTGATCTCCCATGCACCGTTTTCATGGACGCCGCTCAACAACCATGCCGCGCCGTCTATCTCCAGCGTGCCGGCAAGCTCCGTCGGCCGAAAAGCTCTGGAGGTCAGGATACCGTCCATACGGACGCAATGCGCTACTTCAAACGTCTCGTCCTCCATCGCATATTCCACAGGCGTCCCTTCAAAGGAAACCGATTTTTTCGACGGCAGAATCACAGCAAATACGATATTCAGCACCACGACCGCGATGGCAAAGCCAAGAATGAAGCTGCGGTTGCGCTGAAACCAGTTCTCTTCCCTACCCAGCATACCGTTCCCCCCATCAGCAGATCATATCTCTCTGCGGCCCTCAAGCGCGCGCAGAAGCGTCACCTCGTCGGCGTATTCCAGCTGGCTGCCGACCGGAATGCCGTAGGCCAGCCGCGTTACGCGGACGCCGACCGGACGCAGGAGCCGTGAAATGTACATGGCCGTCGCTTCGCCCTCCGTGTCCGGATTCGTGGCCATAATGATCTCGTCCACGCCGCCCTGTCCAACACGGGTGAGCAGCTCCCGGATGCGGATATCGTCCGGCCCGACGTGATTGAGCGGCGAAATGACGCCGTGCAGCACATGGTACACGCCGTTATATTCCCGTGCGCGCTCCATCGCCAGAACATCCTTCGGCTCCGCGACCACACAGATCTTGGCGTGGTCACGCTCCGGGTCGGAGCAGATGTCGCAGACGTCCTGATCGGTCAGATTCTGACAGACCGGGCAGAGACGCACAGTGCGCTTCGCGTCCAGAATGGCGTTGGCGAAGGCCTCCGCCTCCTCCTGCGGCAGCGAAAGCATGTAAAACGCCAGCCGCTGGGCGGTTTTTCCGCCGATGCCCGGCAGGCGCGCAAATTGTTCGGTCAGCCGCTCCATCGCGGCGGGAAATCCGCGCATCTCAGAACAGGCCGCCCAGATTCAGGCCGCCGGTCAGCTTGGACATCGACGAAGCCGAATCCGCCTCCGCCTTGCGCATCGCCTCATTGACCGCCGCAACAATCATATCCTGAAGCATTTCCACATCGTCGGGATCGACGGCCTCGGGGTCGATGTTCACGCGGACAAGCTCACGCTTGCCGCTGACGACTGCCGTAATGACGCCGCCGCCTGCCGTCGCCTCGTATTCCTTCGACTCCATCTCCTCCTGCATCTTCAGAAGATCCTGCTGCATTTTCTGCGCCTGCTTCATCATCTGCATCTGATTCTTGCCGCCCATGCCCATCGGCATACCGCCGCGATAACCGCCCTTTGCCATTTCGTTCTCTCCTTACTTGATCGTAAAAATATCATTATGCTGTCCGCCGAAGGCGACCAGCGCATCCATGGGGTCGTTTCCCTGCTGTGTGATCTGGCCCTTGCGCGCAAACTGCACGCCGACCTGGCGTCCCAGCATTGCGGACGCCTTCTGCTGTACCAGCGTCTGGACCTCCGGTTTGCGGATGATGTTCAGCACAAAATCCGTATCCGCGATCAGCGTCAGCGTATCACCCTTCAACAGTGGCTTTACCGGCCCGTTCGATGCGAAAAAGCCGCGTTCTCGGACGCTGAGGGATTCGCGCAGCGCCTGCGTCAGCTCCGGCCAGATATCCGCGCCGCCGTTCTGCGGCTCGGCCTGTTTCTGCTCCGGCTGCGCGGATGCTTCCGGAGCCGCGCAGCGCATGGGATCGTCCGCATCGTCCGGAAGCGGGGGCCGTTCGCCGTCGTCCACATCCTCCGGAGGCGGAGCCTTCTGCGGCACAGCCGCCGCGCTGACCAGCGTGCCGGAGGCCAGCTTTTCTTCGATCCGCCCGATCCGGGCGCTGAGCGCCTTCGCATCGAGCGACAGCTGCGGCTGGCACATCTGGATCAGGCACAGCTCCATATCCACGCGCCGGTTGGCGCTCTTCTGAAAGCCTGCGGCCGTCTGCTGCAAAAGCGTCGTGATGCGCAGCAGCTCTGCCGGAGAAAACCGCTCCAGCAATGCCAGTGCCTCCTGATCGCTGCAAACACCCGTCAGCATCGAAAGCCCGCTTTTCGGGGCCGCCTTGAGCATCAGCAGGTCGCGCGACAGCGAGCACAGCTCGTCCGTCATGGCCGCAACGTCCTTTCCGGAGGCATAAAGCCCGGAAAACAGCTCCAGCGCGCGCGATGCATTCTTATCGGCGACCGCCGCGAAAATTTCCGCCGCCTTCCGTTCTCCGGCAAGTCCGAGCGTGCTGTCAACCAGCTCCGCCGTGACGCTACCCGTCGCGGCAGAGGCGCACTGGTCGAGCAGGCTCAGGCCGTCGCGGAGCGCACCGTCCGCCAGACGCGCCAGAAGCTGGACGGCGTCCGGCTCGATCTCGATATGCTCCTGATAGGCGACATAGTTGATGCGCGAGGCAATGTCCTCCTGCATCAGCCGCCGGAAGGAAAAGCGCTGGCAGCGCGAAAGAATGGTCGCGGGGACCTTGTGCAGCTCCGTCGTTGCAAGAATGAACAGCAGATGCGCGGGCGGCTCCTCAATGATCTTGAGCAGCGCGTTGAACGCCGCCGTCGAGAGCATATGCACCTCGTCGATGATATACACGCGCATCTTGACCTCGCCGGGCGTATAAATCGCGTCGTCGCGCAGAATGCGCACGCTGTCCACGCCATTATTGGAGGCCGCGTCGATCTCCTGCACGTCCATGCAGCTGCCGGAATCGATGGCGCGGCAGGCCGCGCAGTGGTTGCAGGGATTTCCGTCCTGCGGATTTTCGCAGTTGACGGCCTTGGCGAGGATTTTCGCGCAGGAGGTCTTGCCGGTACCGCGCGTACCGGTAAACAGATACGCATGGCTCAGCTTTCCGCCGGTGATCTGCGCGCGCAGCGTCTCGGTGACGCTCCGCTGGCCCACCACGTCCGAAAACGTCTGCGGGCGATATTTCCGATAGAGCGCCTGATACATTCCGTTCACCTCCGCGCTCACAATGGGTCTATTATACATGATTTGCGCGGCAAATGGAAGCACCATTTGCCGCGCCGGTGCGTGAAAATGTCTGTGCGGGAAAAAAGCAGCTTTTCTCGGACCATATCAGCTCTCAAACTGACTGTTGTAGAGCTTCGCGTAGAAGCCGTTCTTTTCCAGCAGCTCTTCATGCTTCCCCTGCTCGATAATATGGCCGTCCTTCATGACCAGGATCACATCCGCCTCGCGGATGGTGGAGAGACGGTGGGCGACGATGAAGCTTGTGCGTCCGTGCATCATGCGGGCAAAGGCTGCCTGAATGCGCAGCTCGGTACGGGTATCGATGGAGCTGGTCGCCTCGTCGAGTATGAGCATCGGCGGCAGGCAGAGCATCACGCGGGTAATGCACAGCAGCTGCTTCTGGCCCTGCGAGAGGCTTCCGTCGTCCTCGGTGATGACGGTGTCATAGCCCTCCGGCAGCCTGCGGATGAAGCTGTCGGCGTGCGCGGCCTTCGCTGCGGCAATCATTTCCTCCTCAGTCGCGTCCGGCTTTCCCATGCAGATGTTTTCGCGGATGGTGCCGCTCATGAGCCAGGTGTCCTGCAAGACCATGCCGTAGCTCGCGCGGAGGCTCCGCCGGGTCACCTGACGGATGTCTCTGCCCTCGACGGAAATTTCGCCAGCGTCCACGTCGTAAAACCGCATCAGAAGGTTGATAAGCGTCGTTTTGCCGCAGCCCGTCGGGCCGACGATGGCGATGCGCTGGCCGGGCTGGACGCGGAGACTCAGATCCTCGATCAGCTTCTTTTCAGGCACATAGGAGAACGCGACGTGCTCCAGCGCAACGCTCCCGCGGACATTTGAAAGCACGGCGGCATCCGGCGCGTCTGGGATCTGCGCCGGCTCGTCGATCACGGCAAAAAGCCGCGCCGCGCAGGCAAGCGCGTTCTGAAGCTCCGTCACAACGCCGGAGATCTCGTTGAACGGCTTCGTATACTGATTCGCATAGCTCAGAAGTGTGGAGAGATTGCCGACGGTGATATTTCCGCTGAGCGCGGCCAGCGCACCGGTCAGGCCGACGGCGGCATAGACGATGCTGTTGACAAAGCGCGTGACGGGGTTGGTCAGCGAAGAGAAGAAGGTCGCGCGGAGGGCCGCGTGCTCGAGCCGTCCGTTGATCTCGTCGAATTTCTCAAGACTCTGCTGCTCGTGGGAGAAGGCCTGCACGACCTTCTGGTTGACGATCATTTCATCCATATGCGCCGTCTGTTCGCCGCGCGTGGAGGACTGGAGCTGGAACATGCTGTAGGTCTTACCGGCGATGAATTTCGCTGCAAACAATGAAAGCGGCGTCAGCACGACGACCACGAGCGCGATCACCCAGTGGATGCGCAGCATGAAAAACAGTGTTCCAAGGATCGTCACAACGCCGGTGAACAGCTGCGTAAAGCCCATCAGCAGGCCGTCGGCAAACTGATCCGCGTCGGCAATGATCCGGCTGACCAGTTCGCCGCTCGGATGCGCGTCGAGATAGGACAGCGGAAGGATCTGAAGCTTGTCAAAGGCGTCGCGGCGGACGTCGCGCACCACGCCGAAGGTGATCCGGTTATTGAGATCACTCATGATCCACTGCATGATCGCCGTTGCCGCCGCGACGGCGGCAATGCGCCCAAGCAGCGCCGCGATGGTCTGGAAATCCACCTCTCCCGGCCCGGCGATGCAGTCGATGGCGTCGCCGATGAGGATGGGAACGTAGAGCGTTCCCGCGACGGAGGCCGCCGCCAGCAGAATGGACAGCGCCAGCAGCGGCCAGCGCCGCTGGATATATTTCAGTACGCGCCGGAGCGCCGCAGAAGAAGAACCCTTCATGTTACCGTTCCTCCTTTTTGTACTGCGATTCGTGGATCTCCCGGTAGACCTCGCAGGTGCGCAGGAGCTCTTCGTGCGTGCCGAGGCCGACCATGTGTCCGTTGTCCAGAACGATGATCTGGTCGGCATGTCGGATGGAGGAGGTACGCTGCGAGACGATCACGACCGTCGGCCGTTCCGGCAGCGCGCGCAGCGCCTTTCGGAGCGCCGCGTCCGTTGCGAAGTCCAGCGCCGACGCGCTGTCGTCGAGGATCAGGATCTCCGGCTTTCTGACGAGGGCACGCGCGATCGTCAGCCTCTGGCGCTGACCGCCGGAGAGGTTGCGTCCGCCCTGTTCGATCTCAAAATCGAGGCCGCCCTCCTTGCCCTGCACGATCTCCTCCGCCTGCGCGGCGCGGCGCGCCTCACGGAGTGTCCCGTCGCCTGCGTCCGGGTCGCCCCAGAGCAGGTTTTCGCGGATCGTTCCGTGGAAAAGGACGGCCTTCTGCGGCACGACGCCGATGCGGCGGCGCAGGCTCTCCAGCGGATACTGCTCCACCGGAACGCCGTCCACGAGCACGCTGCCCTCCGTCGCGTCATAGAAGCGCGGGATCAGATTTATGAGTGTCGTTTTGCCGGAGCCGGTGCCGCCGATCACGCCGATGGTCTGGCCCTTTTCCGCGCGGAAGCTGATGCCGTCCAGTGCGTCTCCGCCAGCGCCCGCATAGCGAAGCCCGGCGCGGCGGAACTCGATGGCGGGCGCGTCTGCGGTCGTCTCAGGCTCCGTCTGCGGGCTGTGCTGGCTGGACTCGATCTCCAGCACCGAGCCGATACGGTTGCAGCAGGCCACTGCGCGCGTGATGTTGAGCACCAGATTGGCAAGCTTGATCAGCTCCACCAGGATCTGTGACATGTAGTTATAGAGTGCGATCACATCGCCCTGCGACAGCGCGCCGCTTTCCACGCGCAGCGCGCCGGTGCGGATCAGCGCGACGATCGCCAGATTGATAATGACATAGGTCACCGGATTGAGCAGGACGGAAATACGCCCGACGTGGTTTTGCTCCTTTGTCAGGGCATCGTTCCGCGCAGAAAATTCGCGTTTCTGCTCCTCCTCGCGTCCGAACGCGCGAAGAACGCGCACGCCGGTCAGGTTTTCGCGCGTCATGCCCAGCACGCGGTCAAGCCGCGCCTGCACCTTCCGATAGAGCGGAATGCAGACGATCATGACACCGAACACCACGGCGAACAAAATGGGGATCACGATGGCAAATACCGACGCGGCGTGCACGTCGATGGTAAACGCCATGACCATCGCGCCAAAGACCACGAACGGCGACCGGAGCGCCAGCCGAAGCGTCAGATTGACGCCGGACTGCACCTGATTCATGTCGCTCGTCAGCCGCGTCAGCATCGTGGACGCGCCGATCGTATCCAACTCCGTATAGGAGAGCGTCTGCAAGTGCGCAAACAGCGCCCGCCGCAGGCGCGTCGTCGAGCCGACCGCCGCCTTGGCCGCAAAATACTGCGCCGTGACCGAGCACAGCAGCCCGATCAGGCCCAGCCCGACCATCATCAGGCTCATCCGGACGATCACGCTTTTGTCTCCGAGCTTGACGCCCTGATCGATCATTGCCGCCACGAGCAGCGGCACCAGCAGCTCAAAGCCCGCCTCCAAAAGCTTGAACAGCGGGCCAAGAATGCTCTCCTTCCGGTATGCCTTGAGTTGTTTCAAAAGATGCTTCATAGCGTTTTCCTTCGATCTCGCAAAGATAAAAATAGTGTACCACATTCCGCGCGTTTTTTCTACACCCCGCCTCGCTTCTTTCCCGTCCTTGTCCGATCCCGCGCATACTTGACAGGCGGCGGATTTTCCTGTATATAATTTCTATCGGGTTTTTCCCCATTTTCTGCTGATTTCACGACAGAGGAGGACACGAAATGCGTTATATCTGCGCAAAATGCGGCCGCACAGAGGCCGTGACGACCCGCAAGCCGCACTGCGAATGCGGCGGACTCTGGAAGCTGGACGATACGCCGCCTGTCTTTTCCCTTGATGCGGTCGATCCGCACGAATGGAGCCAATTCCGCTACCGGCGCTTCATGGCGCTGGACGATGAGAGCTGGCGCGGCGTTTCCATGGGTGAGGGCATGACGCCCGTCGTCCGTCTGGACGGCGACGTGCTTCTGAAAATGGATTATTTTATGCCGACGCTCTCCTTCAAGGACCGCGGCGCGGCCGTCCTGATTGCGCACTGCAAATCCATCGGCGTGGAAAAGGTCGTGCAGGATTCGAGCGGTAATGCAGGCAACTCCGTCGCCGCCTACTGCGCCCGCGCGGCCATCGGCTGCGAGATCTTCGTCCCGGAGGGCACCAGCCCGAAGAAGATCGATATGATCCGCGCGCACGGCGCAGTCTGCACTGTCGTTCCCGGAACGCGCGACCACTGCGCCGATGTCTGCCGCGCCAAGGTCGAGCAGGAGGGCGTGTACTATGCAAATCATGTCTACAACCCATTCTTCTACGAGGGCACCAAGACCTATATCTATGAGGTTTTCGAGCAGCTCGGCCGCCTGCCGGAGAACATCGTCATTCCCGTCGGCAACGGCACGCTCTTCCTCGGGGCCATGTACGCGCTCGAGCATCTGCTCCGCAGCGGCGTGATCGCCAGGATACCGCAGATCATTGCGCTGCAAAGCCAGAACTGCGACCCGCTTCTGCGCGCCGCAGCGCATGACGGCGCGTCGCCCGATCCCGTCACGCCCACGCCAACCATCGCGGAGGGTATCGCCATCGGCAAGCCGATGCGCGGTGAAGAGATCCTCGCGCTGGCGAAAAAGCACAGCGTCCGCTTTGTCCATGCGCCGGAGGATCAGATTCTCGCAGCCCGCACAGCGCTCGCGCGCAAGGGCGTCTACTGTGAGCACACGACCGCTGCAAACTACGCGGCATATCTCGAATACTGCCGCCTCTACGGGCCGGCGCCCGATACACTCATCACCATGTGCGGCGCAGGTTTGAAATCAGACCTCTGACACGCGGCTTCCCTGCCGGTTTTTCCGTTGCACCGTAAAAAATGAAAATGTCGCTTTTCAAGCGACCAAAGCCTCCTTCCGATCTGTTATGCTTGTGCCAACAGATTTGAAGGAGGCTTTTCCCATGAAAAACAACATTACCGAACTCGTATTTATCCTTGACCGCAGCGGCTCCATGTCCGGCCTTGAGGACGACACCATCGGCGGCTTCAATTCCCTTCTGGAAAAGCAGAAGCGGGAGCCGGGCCGGGCTTATGTGTCCACCGTCCTGTTCGACCACGAGACCACCGTCCTGCACGACCGCGTGGACATTCAGGCGGTACGGCCCATGACCCGCGAGGACTACACCGTCCGCGGCTGCACCGCGCTTCTCGACGCCATCGGCGGCGCGATCCACCACATCGGCAACGTCCACCGCTATGCGCGCCGCGAGGACGTGCCGGAGCATACGCTTTTCGTCATCACGACCGACGGCATGGAAAACGCCAGCCGCCGCTACAGCGCCGACAAGGTCAAGGCCATGATCGAGCGCCAGAAATCAAAATACGGCTGGGAATTTCTCTTCCTCGGCGCGAACATCGACGCCGTCGAGACCGCGCAGCACTTCGGCATCGGGGCCGACCGTGCCGTAAGCTTCATGAGCGACCACATCGGAACGGCGCTCAACTATGATGTCGTCTGCGAGGCAGTCCGCACTGTCCGCTGCGCGCAGCCGCTTTCAAGCAGCTGGAAATCCCGCATTGAAGCAGACGTTCAGAAGCGCGGAAAATAAGCGCCTATTCCCTGCCGTCCTCCAGCAGGCACACCGCGTGCGCGGCGATCCCGTCGCCGCTGCCGGTGAAGCCGAGATGCTCCTCCGTCGTGGCCTTGACGCTGACGCGGGAAACATCGATTTGAAGCCGTTCGGCAATTTCCTTCCGCATGGCGTCGATATAAGGCGCAAGCTTCGGTCTCTGGGCGATCACGGTCGCGTCGATGTTCCCGACCGCATAGCCTGCCGCCCGGAGGCGGCTTCCGACCTCCGTCAGCAGCTCCATGCTGCATATGCCGAGGAAGCGGTCATCCGTATCCGGAAAGAGCTTTCCGATATCGCCCATGGCCGCCGCGCCGAGCAGCGCATCCATAACGGCGTGCGTCAGCACGTCCGCGTCGGAGTGGCCGTCCAGCCCCTTTTCCCACGGGATCTCCACACCGCCAAGGATCAGTTTTCTTCCCTCGACAAGCCTGTGAACGTCATAGCCGTGTCCGATCCTCATGCTTCCCTCCTGCGGCGCAAAATGGCCTCCGCCAGCTCGAGATCGAGCGGCGTTGTGATCTTGATGTTTTCCTCAGAGCCTTCCGTGAGAAAGACTATCTTTCCGATGGCCTCAACCGCCGAACAGTCGTCCGTGACCGGCAGCTGCTTTTCCTGCGCGTTCTGCAGCGCGCCGCGCAGAAGGTCAACGTCAAAGACCTGCGGTGTCTGCACCGCAAAGAGGCGGCTCCGATCCGGCGTTTCCACGACTGCGCCGCCGCTTGCGACCTTGATGGTATCCTTGACCGGGACCGCAGGCGCAGCCGCGCCGCAGCGTCCCGCCTGCACAACGGCTGCGGAAATGACCTTTTCCGAAACGAGCGGCCTTGCGCCGTCCTGTACGGCGACAAGCTGCGTCTGCTCCGAGACGGCGCGCAGTCCCGCCAGCACCGATCCCAGCCGCGTTTCGCCGCCCGGCACGACCATCCGCACCTTCGGATACGCGGGACACAGGCGGCTGAGCCGTTCGAGCTTCTCCGGCCGCGTCACCAGCACGATCTCATCGATCAGGCTGCACTTCTGGAACGCCTCGACCGTCCGGCAAATGACCGGGAGCCGGTCGAGCAGCGTGAAAATTTTATCGGTTCCCTCCATGCGTGAGGCGCTGCCTGCTGCAACGATCACCGCCGCGCAGTAGGGATGGCTGAGGCTGCGCTTGAGGCTTACCGCCTTCTCGCAGACGCTTCGTACCTTTTTCAGTGCCAATTGTCCACCTGCTTTCCGTCCGGCGCTCATTTCAGCGCCGCGACCATCCTCTTGTAGCTTTCTCCGCGCACCATAAAATTTTTGAACTGATCGAACGCCGCGCATGCAGGACTCAGCGTTACAATGTCCCCCCGTTGTGCGCGCATATGTGCCAGCTCCACGGCGTCGCCCAGCGACTGCACCGTCACGATCTCCGGCTGCCCCTTTGCGTATTCCGGCGCACCCTCGACCGCCGCGCGGATCTTATCCGCCGTCGCGCCGCAGAGGATCAGCAGCCTGACATGCGCGCAAATTTCCGGCCCGAGCGCATCGAACGGAATATGCTTATCGTAACCGCCGGCGATCAGAATGACCCTGCGGTCGAAGCTGTGCAGCCCCGCGATGGTGCGCGTGGGGCTGCTGGCAATGGAATCGTTGTAATAGCGCACACCGTCCAGCTCGCGCACCAGCTCGATGCGGTGTTCCACACCGCCGAAGCTGCGCGCCACAGCGTCGATGTCCGCGTCCGACGCGAAGCCCTCGACCGCGCAGGCCGCCGCCATGTAGTTCTCAATATTGTGAACGCCCGGAATGCGGATATCCGCCGCGTCCATGATCTTTTTCCTGTTGCGGTAGATCGTCCCGTCCTGGAGATAAACGCCGTTTTCCGGTATGCCGAGACGCGAGAATTTCTCTACCCTTCCCTTTGCCTTTCCGACAAACGAATGCGTGATGGCGTTATCCATATTCACCACGAGCTTGCCGGACGGCGACTGATGGAGATAGACGTTCTCCTTGGCGGCGATGTACTCCTCCATGCTCTTATGGACATCCAGATGGTTCGGCGCGAGGTTCGTCACAACGGCGACCTCCGCCGAGCTTGTCATCGTCATCAGCTGGAATGAGCTAAGCTCCACGACCGCAAAGTCCTCCGGAGACATCTCCTTCGCCAGCGGCAGCAGCGGCTGGCCGATGTTCCCGCCGATCCAGACCTTTTTCCCGGCGTGCTCAAGAATTTTTGCGATCAGCGTCGTGGTGGTCGTCTTGCCGTCAGAGCCGGTCACGGCGATGCGCGTACACGGGCAGACCTCAAAAAATGCCTCCATCTCCGAGGTCAGCTGCGCGCCGCCCTCCGTCAGCCGCCGGATCTGCGGCAGATCCGGACGCATTCCCGGCGTACGGAACACAACGTCCGCCTCCAGCCCCTCCAGATAGTCCTCGCCCACATGCAGCCGTGCGCCCAGACGCTCCAATGCAAGCACTTCCTCGTCCAGCTTTTCACGCGGCGTCTTGTCGCAGGCCGTCACCTCCGCGCCGTATTCCAGCAGCATCCGGATCAGCGGGCGGTTGCTCACGCCGATGCCGAGCACGACGGCGCGTTTTCCTCTCAGTCGTTCAAAATAAGCGTCCACACGGTCGTTCATAGCAGATCCTTCTTTTCCATGTTGTTGTTCTATTATATATGCTTCGGAAAATAAATTCAATCTGTTTGACAATTGCAGCGTAATAAAGTAAAATAATCCTGCGACCGGGACGGACAGTCGCGGGCACAGCGCCGAAAGGCCGTGCATGAGGAAAGTCCGGGCTCCGCAGGGCAAGGATAACGGGTAACGCCCGCCCAGAGCGATCTGAGGAAAAGTGCAACAGAGAAATACCGCTGTGAGCGGTCCGCCGCTTGCAGTAAGGATGGAAAGGCGAGGTAAGAGCTCACCCAATGGCGCGTAAAAGTGCCCATTGCTGTAAACTCTATCCGGAGCAACACCGCAGAGGAAGCAAGGCTTGCCCGGCTGCTTCCGAGAAGGTGGCTGGAGCATACCGGCAACGGTATGCCTAGATAGATGACTGTCGATCACAGAACCCGGCTTATAGTCCCGATCGTGTAAAAATGCCGCCCAGATGGGCGGCATTTTTGCGCATTATGAAGTACTTGACGCACCGTTTCAGCAGCCGGCGTTTTTCAGCTCGGCTACCAGCTGCACATAAAACTCCCTGACGTCGAAGCCTTTTATATTCTCCCGGTTCAGATCGACCATGTCCCCGTGCGAGATCCCGCGGCGGCCCTGCGGCATGAGCAGCTGATACCGGCTTCCCCACTCAAAGGAATCCACGCCGACCAGCCCGTCGTTTTCTCCGTCGAAGTACTTCACGAACCGGTACGTCAGATTCAGCGGGAAGCGTCCGTAGGACGGCTTTTTCTGCACGGAGCCGACTGACTGACAAAGCACATTCTCCGGATCGGTCAGCAGCGCATTTCTTTCCACGCATTTTTCATGCGTCAGATCCGAAACCGCCTCAAGAAAGTCCGGGTCGGTATCGCCGAGCTTCGCAGCGGCGGCATTATATGCCTTCGCAAGCATATTCTTGAATTTATCCGAGGTTTTCTCAAACAGATAATCCGCGAATTTACATCCCCTGTGCGGCGTGTTGATCGTCGTGACTGATGCGACCAGTCTCGCTTCCGCCGGGTCTGAAAGCAAATACCGCACGTCCAGGCCGCCCTTCGAATGCGCAATGATATTCACCCTTTCGCAGCCGGTCTCCTCGATGATCTTGTGGATGCGCACCCTCAGCTCCTCCGCGCTTTTCGCAACGGACGACGCGCTGTTGTGATCTCCGTAATAAATGACCGCTCCGTTTTCCGTAAGCTCCTTCGGAATTCTTCCCCAGTAGTTTATCAGCTTGAAGTCGCGGAAGAACACACCGTGTACCAGCAAAAGCGGATATTTGGTCGCGCAGAGCTTTTCGTTCTTCCGTGCCGCGTTGAGCGCATACTTCGCTTTTTCAAAGCGGTATTCTTCGTCGGCGGTACGAATGATATCCAGAAGCATGACGATATTTGCGATTGGAACCCACGCAAGCACGATGCCCAGCACGCGCTTTTTCAGCCGCAGCTGGTTGCAGCAGATGTAGGCGAGCAGGATCCCGGCCCAGAAGACCCACGAGCAAAGCAGGATCACCGCCACCGCACCGATAATAAAAAGCGTTCGATTTGTGTGCCACTGCGAAAAGCCCAGCGGCGGCTTCAGGAAATCGTACAAATAGAGCGCGCCGAAAACGCATACCAGCACAAGGAATATTTTCAGCAGGATGCTTCCCGCTTTGCAGCATTTCAGTCTTTTCACTCCGCTTTCTCCTTTTCCTGCATCAACGGTACGGACATTGCGTGTTTACAAACATATCATACCATTCCTGCAAGGAAACGGCAAGCGCTGCGGATGCGATTCTGTATTTTCCGCATGGCAATTTGTGTCTCGTCTAAAGAACGTAAAAAGCTGCAAGCCCGTTTCAGGCTTGCAGCTTGCCATCTGGCACCCCAGAGACGATTCGAACGTCCGACCCTTCGCTTAGGAGTAGACCCGATACGACATCGGGAAGTGGCATCTAATGCTTAAAAATGCTTGGAAATACAAGGTTTTTCAGCATTTCAAATCCCATCTGATACTACCCGTCCATTCACACGGGCGGCACATTGTATGCGGCGGCGGTAATACTGCAATACAGTTCCCACCGCTTCCGGCTCCCCGCTGGTGGCTTGGACGATTGTTTCATAGGGGAGAAGCCTATTATTTCTCATATGCCATTCCCTCCATTTCCGCTTGGAGCTGCCGTAGGACTTTTCGGATATGGTAGCCCGCTGTGCTGCGGCTGCGCCCGTACTGTCTGCCAATTTCGTGCTGTGGAATACGCTTGAAAAAGGACAGGTAAATCATTTCCCGCTCGTCAGTAAACTTAACTATGCCATATCAATCCCGCTTCTTTCCCGCCA
>ERZ791919.278-NODE-278-length-61730-cov-9.528496_pt1 | contig 61730 bp, 48 predicted proteins | sample MGYA00510137_ERZ791919 | MGnify/ENA primary metagenome ERZ791919 (study PRJEB30046, sample SAMN00792059) | human gut metagenome | study: EMG produced TPA metagenomics assembly of the A metagenome-wide association study of gut microbiota in type 2... | reverse complement strand
AGATAATACTTTTTACCGAAATAAACAATAGCAAAAGGGGCTATCTTTTTGGACAACCTCTTTGTGCGGATGAAGGGACTCGAACCCCCACGGCTTTCGCCACTAGATCCTAAGTCTAGCGCGGCTACCAATTACGCCACATCCGCGTTTTGCTCTGCAAAGGTAATCGAAGTTTATGAATTTGCAAACATTATTCGCTTTTTTTCCTCATTTACCTCCAGACATAATCCATTCCTTCGCACGTTCTATGATCGCATCCCGATCTGGAGTATCTGCCATATTCACAAAAATATCGGGAGCAATCCCAAATTCAGTGTGTTCTTTATTAACATTATAAATGGGAGAAGCGGAAAAACGCACCGACCAGCCGTTCGGCAATTCAGAAGATACAGGAAGACCGCTTCCTCCTCCGGTATAATCTCCTATAATTTTTACTTGCGGCAACTCTTTCATTACCGATACAAAATTATTCGTTGCACTATAACAACGGCGATTTGTCAGTACGGCAACGGGCTTCAGATAATGTATCCGATCAGAAGGAGCTGTTTCTAACCTGATTTCATGAAAATCGGAGAAGGCATCATGAGCCGGACCGGTTTTATGCCGAATATAACCGCAAATCCGATCTTCTGTAATAAAACGAGAGGCTATACGATTTACTGTCGTCAGTATTCCTCCGCTATTGTCTCTCACATCGATAATAATCCCGTCACAAGACGAAAATGCAGCAAATATCTGATCCAGATTACTTTCTCCCACTCCTGAAGAAAAACTCGCATAATATATATATCCGATGTTCGTATTTGCTAAAATACGATATTTCATACCTCCGGCTATTTGATAATCGGGCTGCTGCAAATAATATTTATTGACAATCTCTTCATTAAAGTTTACCGGATAGTCTTCGAACCATTTCCAATACCGGGCCATATCGAACGAAGAGGATAGGTTCACATGCCCGTCTTGCAACTCCGCCAGCATATCCGCCAATACACCGAACAACTCCTCATCTGTCATATTCTGTGCAATTCGCGACCGATAACGTTGATGAACTTCATTCCAGTCTATATTTTTATAATCGAAAAAACAATATCTTTCGTCCATAATAGACCACAAAGCCTCAAAATTACCTTCCGGATCATCTGTAAAATCCGATTCGGGAATACAAGAAGAAAAAAGAAACAACATCCCGAACGAACAAACCATAAAAATCCGGTTAAGCATTTTACAAACTTTACCTCGCAAAAACACATTAGAGGAAAAATATTCCGCCATATCCCGACATTCGAGAATATATTTAAAAAGTATCCGCCCTTTGACTATCATAGTATACCATATCAATAAAATGCAGAAATCGAAGAAGCTGCCGACATCACTTTTCTACGCTGACTACGTGTTACAAACTCCGTTGCGATTCCGACAGTAAATACATGTGTGTACATTTTATAAACCAAATGATTCTGGTGTGTAGAACGCAGCCGGTTTTTATACCCGATGCGCACGGCACTTCTTCCTACCGGAAAATCGACGGTAAACATATTACTCATATCGAACTGATTATGAAAAGAGCCGAAATGGACAATACCCTTCGTATTCCCGAGACTGAACATCTCATAATAAGTTTGTCCGTATCCGGGACAAAAAAATGCCCCTATAAAAGGTAAAGACATTGAATAACGGAGCGTAATCGGATAACCGGATACACGCCACGTATAAACGGCCATACCGGAAACTCCTGCATTGACCGAAGCCTTTGCCGCCGCCGGATTATTAGAATTTCTGAGATTATATATTCCGCCGACATTTGTACTCAACTCCCCACCTCCCAACAATTTTAACTTACAAGGCAAACGGAAAATCCGATACAACCCGAAAGAATAATCAAACATACCGGTAATCATCATGCCGTTTCCGGGACGATTCCGAGTAGTTGAAAAATCGACTTCGAAAAGATGCCGTGCAGCCAATCGCCCGGCACCGAAAGGAGCTACTCTCATTCTTTCGTGTCCGATACCCACATCAAGACCGCTATACCGATTGATCGACAAGTAAGTGTCGTAAACCTGATTATTTCCGACAGAGAAATAGGTCGAGGCCACAACCGGACGAACAATCTTCACCGAATCGTTATCTCTTTCAACAGCCTGCATGATATTTTCTCCGAATAGAAAAAATATCATTAAAACAAACATTCCTCGGTACTGCCGGATTCCCATTCTTAAAATAATTTCATTTGACCGGTAATTTCATCCAATATATCGCTATTTCCTTCACTCTGAGAACCCGTAACCGTATCCGTATCATCCGGTAACTCGGCTTCCGGAACTTCTGGCTGCGGAATCTCCTTACGCAAAGGTTCTAATTCATTGATTGTCTCTACCGTATAGGTAGATATACGCTTACCTTTTGCCTTAAAGCTTTTCACGCCAATAAACTCCTCCGCATCGATTATCAACGGGTCTCGGAATGCATCATTCCCTCCGAACACCACTTCAAAGCGGGGAAACGATTCATCAGTAAGTAAAATCAAAGATGATTTAGGGTTCTCACCCAAAAAATTTTGCTTCTTTTGAGTCGGCTCTAACTTGAATCGTTTCAAATAAGGATATCCTTGATCTGCATCATTTAAAGCCGCAGTCCACGTCTTACCGGAATCATACTTCTCTATAATCATAATATCCGCTTCATAATGGTTAGTCGCATCAAAAGAAGTGGTACAAAAATCTCCGTTCTTCATAATCACAAGAATCTGGTCGTTCCCGTGAAATTCACCCAGATACTCTCCCCGCCCATCATAATTAAGACGCAAAATATCCCGATCGAACCAAACCTGCCGTCCTCCTAACGTAGAACCGCCTTTTTCTTTCAAAGAGATTTTATGTATCTCATTTTTAGTTACGATATTCCCCATAGACTGCCGCCCTTTGATCGCAATGTCGCTAAAGTCTTTATCGATGAACAGACACTTAAGTCGAGGTTTGGGTTTAAATGTAATTTTCAATATTTCAGCTTCACCATTCGGATTTGCAGTAAACCAAACAACCCGAGATCCCGGTTTCCCTTGGGTCAAATCATACTCTTTGTCACGAGTCACACCGGTCACGGCAAAACGCTTGATATAATGAAGACCGTCTTTCCCGTCACGATATATGACATTATAGATGGTTCGGGTATCGTTTTTCTTGAATACATTGATATACAACACATTTTTCCCGATAAACATTTTCTCGCTTACCCGAACGACCTTATACTTGCCGTCTTTATAAAAGATAATTATATCATCTATATCCGAACAATTACAAATAAACTCGTCTTTCTTGAGTCCGGTTCCCATAAAGCCCTCCTCACGGTTGATATACAATTTTTCATTTGCTTCGACTACCTTAGTGGCTTCGATCGTATCGAAACTCCGGATTACCGTCCGCCGAGGATAATTCTTTCCATATTTACTCTTCAATGCTTCATACCAGCGAATCGTATAATCTACGATATGAGCCAAATGATTCTCTATCTCTTCGATATCCGTCTTTATCGCAGCAATCTGCTCTTCAGCTTTCTCGGAGTTAAATTTAAGGATACGTCCCATTTTTATCTCCATAAGCTTTAAAATATCCTCTCGGGTAACCTCTCTGACAAACGAAAGTTTAAAAGGCTCTATTCTTTTATCGATATGCGCCACGGCAATATCCATAGAGGTACTGTCCTCAAAAGCTTTATCTTTATAAATCCGCTCTTCGATAAATATCTTTTCCAACGAAGCAAAATGAAGAGTCTCTTCCAACTCGTGTTTTTGAATGCTCAACTCTTCCCCCAGCAACCGCACCGTATTATCGACGCTGCGCCGAAGGACATCGCTCACCGTCAAAAAATGAGGCTTACTGTCACAAATCACACAACAATTCGGAGAAATACTTACTTCACAATCGGTAAACGCATATAGCGCGTCGATAGCCTTATCAGAAGAAGTACCCGGGATCAAATGCACCAATATTTCAGCATGCTGAGCCGTATTATCATCTACTTTGCGGATTTTTATTTTACCCTTTTCCAAAGCTTTCAGGATAGAATCAATCAATGTCGACGTCGTTTTTCCGTAAGGGATTTCGGTAATTGCCAAAGTCCGGTTATCCCGTTTCTCGACTTTAGCCCGAACTTTTACAGAACCGCCACGCTCTCCGTCATTATAACGGGTCACATCGATAAATCCGCCCGTCTGAAAATCCGGGAACAGTTCAAAAGGTTCATTCCTCAGATAAGCTATTGCAGCATCCAATATCTCATTAAAATTATGAGGCAATATCTTTGATGACAATCCTACCGCAATCCCTTCGACTCCTTGAGCCAATAATAACGGAAATTTAACCGGAAGCGTTATAGGTTCTTTATTCCGCCCGTCATACGAGGGCTTCCATTGCGTAGTTTTGGGATTAAACACGACATCGAGAGCAAATTTCGATAACCGCGCCTCGATATAACGAGGAGCTGCAGCACTATCTCCTGTCAATATATTCCCCCAATTTCCCTGACAGTCGATCAACAGGTCTTTCTGCCCCAATTGCACCAAAGCATCCCCGATAGAAGCATCTCCGTGAGGATGGAACTGCATTGTATGTCCGACAATATTCGCAACTTTATTATAACGCCCGTCATCCAATCGTTTCATTGAGTGAAGAATACGTCTCTGTACCGGTTTTAAACCGTCCTCCAAATGAGGAACTGCCCGTTCGAGGATTACATACGAAGCATAATCCAGAAACCAGCTTTGGTACATTCCCGTCAATTGATATTTAAAATCCGGCTTATCGCCTCCCGGCACTTTATAAGACGAATGGCTATTCTCTTCCGCCACATCGTTGCTTGACGCATCAAATTGATCATCAGCAGGAATCAGCTCTTTATCTTCTTCACTCATGAATCTAAAATATCTGTGTTTTTAACGCTCGAATCATATCGTCAATTTCCCTGAAGTTTCAAAATCTGCGGTTTTAACATTTTTATCAGCTTAATAACGACATGCTCATGCAAAAATACAAATTAAATCGAAAAAAATCATTTACTTTGCGCTTTATTAGCCTCAGAATCGAGGTTATAAACAATCTTTTTTTAAGTAAACCGACATAAAGATATAAAAGATATAAAACATAACTAAAGATATGGCACAACAAGAAGACGTTTTTAAAAAACTGGTATCGCACTGTAAAGAATACGGTTTTGTTTTCCCGTCCAGCGAAATTTATGACGGACTCGCTGCAGTCTATGACTACGGACAAATGGGTGTAGAACTGAAAAACAATATAAAAAAATATTGGTGGGACAGTATGGTATTGCTCCACGAAAATATCGTCGGTATCGACTCTGCTATTTTCATGCATCCGACAATCTGGAAAGCATCAGGACACGTAGATGCATTCAACGACCCACTGATAGATAACAAAGACTCTAAAAAACGTTATCGCGCAGACGTCCTGATCGAAGACCAATTGGCAAAAATGGACGAGAAGATCGAAAAAGAGGTTGAAAAAGCGGCGAAACGGTTCGGAGAATCGTTTGATGAAGCGTTGTTCAGACAAACCAATCCCCGCGTACAAGAGCATGTAGCAAAACGAGAAGAATTGCACAGTCGATTCGCTAAAGCAATGAATGACAACAACCTCGAAGAGTTGCGCCAGATCATCCTCGATTATGAAATCGTTTGCCCGATCAGCGGAACAAAAAACTGGACGGATGTACGTCAGTTCAACCTGATGTTCTCCACAGAAATGGGATCTACTTCCGATGGAGCAATGAAGGTATATTTGCGTCCCGAAACTGCTCAAGGGATATTCGTAAACTACCTGAACGTACAAAAAACAGGCCGCATGCGCATTCCTTTCGGAATCGCTCAAATAGGGAAAGCATTCCGTAATGAAATAGTAGCTCGGCAATTTATATTCCGCATGCGTGAATTCGAGCAGATGGAAATGCAATTTTTCGTACGCCCGGGACAAGAGCTCGAATGGTTTAAAACATGGAAAGAAATACGGCTCAAATGGCACAAAGCGCTGGGATTAGGAGACCATAAATACCGATTCCATGATCATGACAAGCTGGCACATTATGCAAACGCCGCTACCGACATCGAATTCGAAATGCCTTTCGGATTCAAGGAAGTCGAAGGTATCCACTCCCGTACCAATTTCGATTTGGGAAGTCATGAAAAATATTCAGGGAAAAAACTCCAATATTTTGATCCCGAACTGAACGAGTCTTACACTCCTTATGTTATCGAAACATCCATCGGTGTAGACCGCATGTTCCTCAGTATCATGGCTGCAGCTTATTGCGAAGAAAAACTCGAAAACGGAGAGTCTCGTGTAGTATTGAAATTACCTGCACCTTTAGCTCCGGTAAAACTCGCAGTCTTACCTTTAGTAAAGAAAGACGGACTGCCTGAAAAAGCTCGGGAAATCATTGATACACTGAAATTCGATTTCAAATGCCAATACGACGAAAAAGATTCTATCGGAAAAAGATATCGACGTCAAGATGCAATCGGAACTCCGTTCTGCGTCACCGTAGATCATGATTCTCTTCAGGACAACATGGTCACGATCCGTCATCGCGATACGATGGAGCAGCAGCGTGTCCCTATCGATCAATTGGCACAAATCATCGGAGAACAGGTTAGTTTAAAGTCTCTGTTAAAAAAAATCGTTGAAAAATAAATAACGGATATATGAAAAAATCTCTTATCGTCTTAATAAGTATCCTTGCCTTGCTGGTAATCATTATCGGCTACGGAATATCGATAAACAACAAAATGGTAAATGCCGATGAAGCCGTAATGTCTCAATGGGCAAAAGTAGAAAATCAGTACCAGCGCCGGGCAGATCTGATCCCGAATCTCGTAAATACAGTCAAAGGGTATGCTTCTCACGAGAAAGAGACTCTCGATGCTGTGGTAAATGCCCGGGCTAAAGCCACACAGGTTACAATCAGCCCCGACAACCTAAACGAAGCTTCTTTGCAAAAATATCAGGCTGCCCAAGGTGAACTGAGCCAAGCTTTAGGGCGGCTGTTAATGGTAACGGAGAACTATCCCGACCTGAAAGCAAACCAAAACTTTCTGGAACTACAAGCACAACTTGAAGGAACAGAAAACCGCATTTCTACCGAACGAACAAGATATACGGACATGGTACGAGACTACAACGCCATGATACGTCGTTTTCCTGCGAGCATTATAGCCGGAATAGGCGGATTTGACAAAAAACCTCAATTTACAGCCGAAGCCGGAGCTGAAAAAGCACCGGAAGTAAAATTTTAATTGATAAATAAAAAGGAATAAAAACGATGAAAAAATTTCCGGGAATTATAATATTACTGATTGTCGTTTTCATAATGTCTTGTAAAGACGATGAAGAAGACACATGGACACAATATCAGAAATGGAGAAATGAAAATGCGGCCTACTTCAATCAGAAAAGGGCAGAAACGGATGAAAACGGATTTCCGGTTTACACAGAAATTTATCCGGTTTGGGATCCGGGAAGTTTTATTCTGATGAAAACATACAAAAAAGGTGATGGAACAAAACCCGCTCCGCTAAACAACAGCACTGTAAAATTCATGTATAAAGGAATGCTGTATAACGGCACAGCTTTCGACTCGACTTATCTTTATACCGACAGTGCAACCACCGGAAGAGTAGATCAATTCATACAAGGATTTCAGATTGCTCTCACGAGTATGCAACCCGGCGACAGTTGTCAGGTAATTATTCCTCAAAACTTAGGATATGGAGCAGAAATGTCTTCTTCAGTCATATTGCCTTATTCCACCTTGATTTTCAATATCAAGCTGATAGACGTTCTCGGTTATGAACATCAAGTTCCTTAAAAAAATAAAAGATTACAAATAAGTAAAGAGGGGCAATTTAATTTCGCCCCTCTTTACCATTTTAATAATATATTCTTTATTAAACTTTTATCCCCAATTAATCTTAATCGAGCATAGACTTATAGATAATACCTTTTATTTAATAAACTTCCACGGAACAGATTTTGTATCATAAAAAACTTCAGAAGACAACACCATCTATAACAACATTTATATGAGAAAAATTATACTTATTCTATTCTTTATATTATCTCTAAACATTCACGCGCAAAAAGGAAGTAGTCAATTTTCTTTCTTTGGAGGATATGAACATTTTCCTGAGTTATGGGAAAGTAAAGGATATAATGTTGGAGTTGAGTTCAAGCATTATTTGAATAATCATATTTATGTCTTGGCAAACTTCCACGCAGGAATCAATGACGGAAGCAAAACTACAAATTATACAAAAGGCGACATTAATTACAACTTTCCCTTGACAAATAGTGTCAGAGACTATATGTTAGGCTTTGGTTTAGGCGGAGATTTATTACAAAAAAACAGGCATAAAATCTATATGCAAGGAACAGCCGGTATCGGTTCATCAGAGCAATATAAAGACGGAATCATATTATCTCCGGGAGGAGCTTACGACATGATCAAAACCTTTGAAGAAAAATCCACTCGATTTGCAATCTCAGTATCAGCTGGTTATGATTACCAATTAACAAAATGGCTAAGCGTTGGTGCTAATTATACAGGATGGCAAATCGGATATGAATATAAAAATTCCATAAATGCCAAATTAGGAATTAAATTCTAATAAGTAAAACTTTTCTTATAAACAAGAAGCCTCTGGCAAAATAACTTGCTGGAGGCTTTACTGTTTTAGGAGATAGAAAAATTACAATAAAAATGACTTACGAGATGATACTAGACAGGCATCTTCATACACAATCTTACTGTTTAAAGACATTTGCCGAATATTACTCGGTAAAGACGTCAATATTCAGATAATCGCTTGATCGTCCCAAGCTAATCTTATTATTCCATATCGGCAAAATTCTTTCAAAAAAAATAGAGCAGCTCTTCTCAGAACCACTCTATTACTCCTTTTTGTTCTTATCGCTAAATTATTCAGCAACAACTGCAGCTGAATCAACGATAGCAGCTGAGTCAGCAGCTACAGAATCAACGATTACAGTTTCTTCTACTACAGAAATAGAATCAACCATAGTTGAATCAGCGCTAGTAGCGTCGCTAGTAGTTTTAGAAGAACAAGCTGCAAATGACATTGCAAATGCAACAGCGAAGAACAAGACTAACTTTTTCATTTTCTTTAAATTAAATATAAAACAATAAATTATTGCTTCAAAAACGGTTCAAAGGTATAGATTATTTTCTAATGTTGTATCACCTGAACTCATTTTTTTTCAAAAAAGTCAACTTTTTTCTTCAGAAATGCTATATCGGAGAAAAATTTGTATAAAGATACCGTTTTATACTCCGTTTCGGAGTTTTCTCAAATTCAGTCGGATAAAGATGAATTTTAGCGATTTGTTCATAAGGAGCAACCTCCTTATTTAAATTTTTCCGAATTTCCTCCATTGCTACCGGCAAATCTTCATTCGCAATTCCATAATCATCAACAGCCTCATAGTCAGGATATACCAAAGCGACCAAACGTCCATCCTTTTCAATAACAAGGCTTTCCATTATAAACGGCATATTATTCAATTTCGACTCGATCTCCTCCGGATAGATATTTTGCCCGCTCGCCCCCAAAATCATTGTTTTGTAACGACCCTTTATAAATATGGTATCATCGTTATTCACCGTACCCATATCGCCGGTATGCAACCAACCATCCTTATCGATCACCTTTTCGGTCGCTTCCTGATTTTTATAATAACCGGCCATTACGTTCTCACCTCGTACACAAATTTCTCCCGGAATCAGCTCGGGATCAGAAGAGTCGATCTTCACTTGCATATATCCTTCAAGAATTCGTCCAGAAGAACGTGGTATAAATTCAGAATGGTGAGTATAACTGATCAAAGGACCGCATTCTGTCATTCCATAACCGACAGTAAACGGAAATTTAATACGATGCAAAAAAGCCTCAACTTCGGCATTTAAAGGAGCGCCTCCGACAATTACCTGCTCAAAACGTCCACCGAAAGCATCCACCAGTTTTTTTCGTACCTGCCCATAAATACGGGAGTCGAGCAACGGAACATTAAGAGCCCATTTCAACGGACGTTTATTCAACATCGGCAATATCTGCTTCCGATATATCTTTTCTAATATCAAAGGTACACAAATAATCAAATTAGGTTTCACTTCCTCCAATGCTTTCAACAATATTTTAGGCGAAGGAATTTTCCCCAATAATGTAATGTGCGTACCGACAGCCAAAGGTACTAACAAATCAAATGCACATCCGTAAGCATGTGCCAAAGGTAAAAATGAAAGACATTTACTTCCTGAAAAATGAAGTTTCGAAGATATTCCGAAACACACATTTCCTCCGAGATTATTTCCCGTAAGCATTACCCCTTTACTAAAACCGGTCGTTCCCGAAGTATAATTAATCAAGATTACCTTGTCATTAGTTAATTCGGCAAAACGGACATCGTCTCTCGTAAAACCCTTAGGATATGCTTTTTTAAACAACTTATCCATATCACCCAAACATTGAGTAATACACTCTCCGTCCCGCTGATCAAGACAAGTATAATCCACCAAAGAAATAGTCGCGCGTAATTGGCTCAGTTTATCCACTTCGAGATTTTCCCAAATCAAATCTCCGGCAAAAAGCAAAACAGAATCTGAATGATTAACAATATGCTGAACATCATTTGCATTAAAATCCTGCAATATCGGAACGATAATCGCTCCATAAGAAACCGTAGCCATAAAAGCTATACACCATCGGGGGGTATTACGGCCGACAAGAGCAATCTTGTCCCCACGCCTAATCTGACAATATTTAAATAACAGATGCAAACGGGCTATTTGCTCTGCAACTTCTCCATAAGTAAAAGTTTCTCTCGTATTATAATCGGTCAATGCAGGCAGATCCCAATTTTCCTTAAAACTTTTCTCATAGATTTTGATAAAATTTTCCTCGATCATGGCAAATTAAGTTATGTCGAACTGCAAATTTATAATGAATAGTTGGTATTCTCCCTATAATATAGCTAAGGAATGTTACAGCACCGACGCTTTTTGCCTTAAAATGACTAACTTTGTTTCGTTTTTAATATGAATTACAGTCTCATTAATGGTCGATCATACAATTTTTGAAAATAAAACAGCAGTTTATTATACATTAGGATGTAAACTCAATTTTGCTGAAACTTCCACGATTGGAAAGATTCTGGAAGAACAGGGAATCCGCAAAGCCAGAAACGGAGAAAAAGCTGACATCTGTATTATCAACACCTGTTCGGTAACAGAATTAGCCGACAAAAAATGCCGGCAAACCATTCGAAAAATCGCCCGACAAAACCCAGGGGCATTTATAGTAGTAACCGGATGTTATGCCCAACTGAAGCCCGAAGAAATAGCACATATTCCCGATGTAGATCTGGTTCTCGGAGCAGAACAAAAACTGAATATATTAGATTATCTGGATGATCTGCATAAACAAAAGGGTAACGGAACGATCATCACCACGCAAAGTCAAGACATACGGACTTTCAGTCCCTCCTGTTCTCGAGGAGACCGAACCCGCTATTTCTTGAAAGTACAGGACGGTTGCGACTATTACTGCACTTATTGCACTATTCCTTTTGCAAGAGGCAGAAGTAGAAACGGATCGATCGCAGAAATGGTAAAGCAAGCTGAAACTGTCGCAGCATCAGGCGGAAAAGAGATCGTTCTTACCGGAGTAAACATAGGGGATTTCGGTAAATCGACCGGAGAATCATTTTTCGATCTGGTAAAAGCTTTAGATCGGGTAGAAGGTATAGAACGTTACCGGATTTCTTCCATAGAACCTAATTTACTTACCGATGAGATCATCAATTATGTTGCAACGTCCCGCCGTTTCGCTCCTCACTTCCATATACCGTTGCAATCGGGAAGCGACGAGGTACTTAAACTGATGCATCGCCGATACGATACCGCACTCTTCAAGAGCAAGATACAAAAAATCAAATCTGTAATGCCCGATGCATTTATAGGAGTCGATCTCATTGTCGGAGTGAGAGGTGAAACCGAACAATTCTTCAACGAAGCTGTTCGATTTGTTTATGGGCTCGATATTTCTCAGTTGCACGTATTTACTTACTCAGAACGACCCAATACACAAGCTCTTAAAATCGATCATGTAGTAAATCCCCAAGAAAAACACGAACGATGTAAAAAGATGCTTGAGATCTCCGAAAAAAAGACACACGAATTCTATTCATCCCAAATAGGAAAAACGAGACCTGTTTTATTCGAGCACCCTAAAAAAGGAGCGCCCATGCACGGATTCACAGACAACTATATCCGTGTCGAGATGCCTTACGAGAAAAACAGGGTAAACACGACATGCAAAATATTATTAGGAGACTTCAATGAAACAGGAGATGCTCTTACCGTAACACGAATTATCGAATAAACCCGTAGATATGAAAAAAGAAACATCCGAAAATATCCTCTATTTTCCGTTGTATTTCTATTTTTGGCTACATGCTCTGTTACCGCTGAAAATATTATACATATTATCCGATATCCTATTTTTTCCGATGTTCTACATAGTACGTTACCGGAGAAAACTGGTATATCAAAATATGAAAGACTCATTTCCTGAAAAAAGCGAAAAAGAAATCCGTCGGATGGAAAAAGCTTTTTACCATCACTTCTGCGACTATATCGTAGAAACGATCAAATTACTCCATATCTCCGACAAAGAGACTCGAAAAAGGGTAAAATTCCACAATACAGAAGCATTACAGGAAATTGTCGATAACGGAGGTTCATGCCTGATGCTGCTCGGACATTACGGCAACTGGGAATTTGTTCCGTCCGTCACTCTCTGGATGCGTAAAGGAAGCGTAATTTTCGCACAAATATATCGTCCTCTGAAAAACAAATGGTTCGATCGTTTCTTTCTCAAACTTCGGGGAAGATACCATTCCGAATGTATTGCCAAACAAGACACGCTAAGAAGTATTTTACGCTATAAATCCTCAGGCAGACCGTCTATCACCGGATTTATGGCAGACCAAACTCCTTCTCCGGCAAACATACACCATTGGGTAAATTTCTTGAACCATGATACTCCGGTATTTACCGGAGTCGAAAAAATCGCCCACAAAGTCGGCTTCTCCGTTTTTTATTTCGATGTCGAAAAAATAAAAAGAGGATATTATTCCGTAACAATCCGGGAAATATCTAAAAATCCGAAAGAGACCGAAGAATTCGAAATTACGAACAAATATATGGAAATGATGGAAACAACAATACTTCGTGCGCCGGAATATTGGTTATGGACTCATAATCGTTGGAAACATAAACGCTCCTGATAACCGATTTATCAAACTTATAAAAATTTCTCTTTTGAAAAAAGTTGCAGTCATCATATTGAATTGGAACGGATTGGCTCTTCTGGAAAAGTTTCTTCCGTCCGTGTGCCGATATACGAATCCCGAATTGGCGGACATTATCATTGCAGACAACGGATCTGACGATAATTCTATCGCATGGATACAGAAAAATCACCCCGAAGTAAAAATCATGGCATTCCCGCAAAATTACGGGTATGCCGAAGGATATAACAGAGCCATCAAAGCACTCGAATACGAATACGTAGTATTATTGAACTCGGACGTAGAAGCCACACCTGCATGGATAGAACCGCTTGTCGAATACTGTGACAAAAATAGAGACGTTGCTGCCTGCCAGCCGAAATTGAAAGCATACCGACAAAAAGATTGTTTTGAATATGCCGGTGCGGCCGGAGGATTTCTCGACCGATATGGCTACGCTTTCTGCCGGGGCAGGATATTCGACACGATAGAAAAAGATTACGGACAATATGATTCGATAACCGATATATTCTGGGCTACCGGAGCGTGTCTATTTATCCGGAGGGCAGAATACTTGAATGCCGGCGGTCTCGATGCCGATTTCTTTGCACACATGGAAGAAATCGATCTTTGCTGGAGAGTACATCTTATGGGCAAACGAATTGTAATTATCCCGCAAAGTACCGTCTACCATCTGGGAGGAGGAACACTAAACGCCTCGAACCCCCGAAAGACATATCTCAATTTCAGGAATAATCTATTAATGCTTTATAAGAATCTTCCTCTCAAAGAAGGAAAATCTTTATTATTCATCCGCAGACTTATGGACACGGCAGCAATGGGAAAATTCCTTTTATCGGGAGAGTGGGAAAACGTAAAAGCCGTATGGAAAGCTCATATAGACTACCGAAAAATGAAAAAACGGTATAACTCCCAGCCGAGAACCAACCTGCTTAAAAACTTTCCTGAAACTAACCGGAACATTACCGTAGATTATTTTCTCAAAAAAAAAAGATTTTTTGAGAAAATAAATTCAAAAAAACAATAGCGCCTATTTTTTTAATACCTCATAAGTCTTGTTATATTCCCAATATTTCCCGGCCACACGACAACAACATTTCTGTTTCTTTCTCAGATTGCCCTTCCGCATAGAAACGAATGATATCCTCAGTTTCAGAACTTCGAATAAGTAACCACCTACAAGGACCTAACAAAAATTTAATACCATTGACAATATTTCTACTACTACAAAATGATTGTATACCAAACACTCTAAATCCATTGATCATTCGCGGTGAATTCAAAAATAGTTGAGGTAACAGATCATTTTTATTTTCATATCTGTATACTAAATCCATACGGTTATAATAAATCTGTCCGAGAGTAGACAATTTTCTCTTGAAATATTCAGATAATGTTTTACATGAAGATGTTGCCAACATCTCTAATAAAAGCAATGAAGAAAATATCCCATCCCTCTCAGGAATATGTACTCCATAACCAAAACCTCCACTTTCTTCTCCTCCAAAAGCGATATCATGCCGAATCATAACATCACATATATATTTAAATCCAACTTGCACTTCATATATAGGAGTAGTCTCATTCTCAAATAAAATACGAACTTTGTCAGATACCGAAGATGTTTTTATTATTCCTCCCGAAACTTTTTTTACATTCTTCAAATAATCAACAAGCAACAAAATCGTATACTGTGCAGACAGCCAATCTCCAGAATCAAGACAAACTCCAATTCTATCAGCATCACCATCCGTAGCTACTCCAAATGAGTAATTTCCTTTTTTTAAAGATTCAGACAACGGTTTCAAATTCTTCTCTATGGGTTCTGGTGATCTACCGTAAAAATCGGAAACAGGATCAGCAAAAATCGAAACAGCCTCTATTCCATGCCTTTTTAAAATTTGTTCTGTAAGCCTTTGCCCCGATCCTCCCATACTATCAATAAGCAAACAAAGACCCGACTCTTTTATCTTATCAAAATTAATAATTCTTTCAGTGTGCCTGATATATCCATAGATAAAATCACATTTGGTGACAAATTTTTTTGATTCCTTTATCTTTGAACGATAGAGATATGACTCGACGATCTTCGTCTCTTCAGTAGAAAATGGACCTCCATACTCCGATTTGAATTTTATACCGTTATATTCTTTCGGATTATGAGATGCAGTAATCATAACTCCAGCATCACAACCAGACTCTAATACTTTATAAGATAAAACAGGAGTCGGGATAATCCTATCTGACAGATAAACTTTTATCATGTTTCCCGAAAGTACTTGCGCAAAAATATTCGCAAACAGCTCCGAATTTTCACGGCTATCATAGCCGACAGCCACAACTGGTGTTCGATTTTTTCCCAGTAAATAATCACTAAAAGCTTGTGCTATTACTGCAACTGAAACTTCATTTATTTGAGAGCCATTCAAAGCTCTCCAGCCATCTGTTCCAAAAAATATTTTCATTTTCATATTTGTCCAACTTTTTTCTTAATTGCATTTACATACCAACGCGTTATTATTTGAGGTCGAGTAATAGATGTTCCTACAATGACAGCCCAAGCCCCATTTTCTATAGCTTGTGCAGCATATTCCGGTTTATTAAATCTTCCCTCAGCCATAATCGGGAAATCCCGAGGAACAAACTTTATACATTCTTCCAATAACGAAAAAGAGGGATACTCCTGATTAACAAAAACCGTATCGGGCGTATAACCACACAGTGTCGTCGATATACAATCAGCTCCCGCTTCATAGCAGGCGAATGCCTCCTGAGAAGTAGCAATATCTGCCATTACCAGAATTTTGGGATACATTTTTTTTATTTTTTTTATATAATCCGGTCCCGTATATTGTTTCTCCCTTATTCTATACGTCCCATCCACAGCTATAAACGTCGCATTTATTTTAAGCAAAGCCTCGACTTCCGCAAAAGAGCCAGTGATACGTACAAATCCATCTTCAAATATCGATTTAGTAAGACAAATTACAGGTAAAGATGTATTTTGCATTATATAACGACACTTTTCAATACCACAACTTCGAATTCCGACAGCACCGCCAAGTTCGGCACACCTTGCAAAATCGCCTACACCTTTCGGTGTATTAAACGGAGAACCCTCTTCTGCCTGACAAGAAACGATAAGGCCATTTTTAATTTTTTCCAACACATTCATGACAATTAAACTCTTCTATGGTGTTTATAATATATACATATTAACAGGAGTAATGAAACCATTGCAGACAGTATCCAAAACATACGGATAAATGAAAAATCGATGATTTCTACCCCTCCAATAATCTGTTTTTTGCTCTCAATAAAAAAGCCACTTAAAATATCCTGAATGCCTGCTGCCATATAGCTGGCTATTCCTATTACACCTACAGCCGCACCCGTTGCCTCTTTTGGAGCCAAATCTATAGCCATAAGTCCGCCCAAATAACATATCAAAATACCAATAGATATTCCGAAAAGAACCATGGCTACAATATCCATAAGCTTACCACCATCGGGAATATATAAAAAAAGATATAAAGCGATCAAATTCATAAAGCTTGCCAAACAAGCCGGGATATACCGCTTTCCTCTAAAAAGTTTATCAGATAACAACCCCGAAAATACCGTACCTATAATTCCACATATAGAACTTATCGAAATCAATCCACTAGCCTCCACAATAGAATAATGTTTTTCTACTTCGAAATAATAAACTCCCCAACTATTGACTGCATAACGGCTGATATACATAAAAGCGCTTGAAAGAGCAAGCAGCCAAATAGTACCGCTCTTTAAAACAGAAAGCTGCTTTTTCCCTATTTCCTTTCGGTTAACAAATACGTCCCCGTCTATTGCATCATGCGGAAAAGGTTTTAAGAAAATAAATATAAGAACCGCACCTATAATCCCCAACATTCCGGCACTTAAGAAACCAAACTGCCAACCGGTCATACTGACTACAAATGCTATAAATATAAAAGTAAAAGCCTCTCCTATATTATGGCTCGCACTCCAAAAACCATATACTGTACCTCGCTGCTTATCCCCGAACCAACGATTAAGAGCAATAGCACTACAAGGCCCACCAAGAGACTGTACCCATCCGTTAATCCCCCATAGCACTACAAAAACGCCAAACAATACATGCATACCCAATATCAGATTAAGGAGCGCAGCAACCAGCAACCCGCCGGACATTAAAAAACGTATATTGAAACGATCGGCAAAAAAACCGTTTACAAATTTTCCTATTGCGTACGAAAAGAACAGAGATCCTCCGATAATACCCAACTCTGTCTCACTCAAATAACCCGAATCCACAATCGGCCTCTTTACGACATTGATACTTAAACGGCACACATAGAAAAGACTATATCCCAATGTCGTAATAAGAAATATAATCCATTTGTAATTTTTTTTCACGGCTATCTTAATTTTACATTTAACATATTCACGATGCAAATAAAATAAATATTTTTATAAACAACAATATGTTACAAAAATATTTTCAAAATAAAAAAAATCATCATACACACCTATATTCCTACAATATCCAGCCTTTAACCACAAATACAATACAATGTAAAACAAATAATTATAAAAAAAATAGACAACAAACACATATGCAAAACACATCTATCATAGAATCGAAACACTTTTGTAATATTTTTGTAATATACTCATGCATATACAAAAAATATTTCGTAAATATTTTGCAATTTACAATTTTATCATTTTATTTGCAACAAGAATTTAAAATAATATTCAAACTCCTGACATAATTAACCAGAGATTTCAAAACCATTATATCTAAATCAACCATTAATACAATCAATTATGAAAAAGGCGTTTTTATTATCGTTATTATGTATTGAAACGGTTTTTGCTGCAAATGCACAAATAAAACCGGGAGGAGTATCAGGATCGGTTTTATGGCTTAGAGCAGATAAGGGTGTGACCATAGATGCTGATAATAAATTGACAAGTCCGTACTGGGAAGATCTATCTGACCAAAAGCAAGAAATCGAACTTTTCCAAAAAGATGAAGGAGGTTCCGAAACATTAACACTGAAAAACAGCACCGTCAATTTCAATCCAACAGTTTACTTCAATGGGAAAATTGCATTAAAAGGATTAGAAAATAAAAAATACCAATCAGTTTTCGCAGTTTATTCAGCAAATCTAACTACAGAAAATAAAGAGGAATCAACTCTTCTATCTATTCAAGAAAAAGGAATAACAGATTATGGAAACAAAGAAGATCTTGTTTTTTTTCAAACTTATAAAATGGGATCTAATCCCACTCCGACATGGTTGGTTTCTGATGGAATCAACAATTATTGGGGAACACGTTCTGCAATAGTCTCAAGTAAAGTTTCCGGTTTCCACTCTTGTTTTGCAGCTTTTGGTAACCCCAAAGGAGATATGGTAACTTTCGACGGAGGTCTGTTCAGCGTCCTGACAAGATTCGTTTCCACCCCATCGAAAGAGGGTATTTTCTATGCCGGAGTTAGTGTTGCAGGAACGACTAAAATAGGTAAATGGCTCGAAGGAGATATTGCTGAAATTATAGCTTTCGACAGACTTATTACAGATGAAGAAAGATACAAAATAGAGTCTTATCTTGCTGCGAAATATGGTATTACTCTAATTAAATCCTCTTCTTCCAATCCAACAAAAGTACCTACTACACCAAACTATAAATTCACTTATTCAAGTAGTGCAGGGCAAATTTGGTGGGCAGGAGAAACTTCTGACTATTCTTCTTATAATAATTATATTACAGGCATTGTACGCGATGATGCTTCCGGACTTTCTCAAATAAAATCGACCGGACGGATCGGTTACGGGTTAACTGAAGATGAAGGTATATTGACAATATCAAACGGAAGTTCTTTTTCATCTCCTGCCAAATTTCAAGAAGATGGGCAATTTGCTTTTGTCGGAGCAACATCTGACGCTCTTAATACTACAGAACAAATACAAGCCTTTAATGAAGACGAAAAAGAAATCGCCTGTACAGTCTTAAAACGAAATTGGAAAATCAATCTATTCGGAATCAATACAATTAGTCTACAATTCAAAGTATCTCCAACAATAGCGACATTACTAGCAGAAACACCCAAAATCGGATTGATAAAAAAAACAGAAAACAATACAACATTCATACCAGTACAATATGACGAAGATGCCATGACCATAACAGCAGAAGGTATTGAATTCTCGTCCGGAGATATATTCACGATTGTTGTCGATTATATCGACAAACCGCAAATCAACCTCAAATCTCAAAAAGTATGCTTAGAATCAACTATCTCATTATCAGCCACACCCGCAGGAGGCAACTGGTCAGGAGACGGAGTTACAGGGTCAACGTTTAACGCATCCTTAGCCGGACTGGGCGAACATACAATAACATACACATTGAATAACATGAGTGAAAATATCATATTCACTGTTGAAGACGAAATAGAACCATCTGTATCGTTGACATCCAATATTTCTGAATCGGATGAATGGGATGCCATCATCATCGAAGCTCAATCTGTAACAGGTGGAGAAGATCCTCTATTTCAATTTGCATTAGATGACCCCGATTTTGAATACCCATTGGATGTTTTCTCGTCAAACAACACATTGAGATTGGCTGGTTACCAACTGGAAGAAGGAAATCATACAATATATGTACGCATGAAAACTTCTTTACCTTGTGCAACAAAAGAAATTGCAACAAACCAAATTAACATAAACAAGACTCCTACCGGAATCATCGTTTCTCAAAAAGCGACGATCAGCTGTTTCCCGAATCCTTTCGATAAAGAAATTAATTTAACCGGTCTCGACAATGATAAAAATTATATCGTTAACATTTTCACGAACAATGGGAAATTAATATTCTCAAATAATTGTTCAGCCGGACAAAATAAAATCGATGTAGCTCATCTCAACACCGGAATATATCTGTTACAAATCTCCGAAAAAGAATCTCGCAAAAAAGTTGCAGTAATCCAACTTATGAAGCATCAGTGAAGATTCATCCCACAAAAATTTATAATTTATCATGAAAATATATCAAATAACACTTATAATTCTCATCGGGCTATTTACCGCCGGGAAACTACCGGCACAAAGCCTTGAGAAAATAATTACCGGAACTGTAACGGATACAAAAGGTGAAACACTTATCGGTGTGTCAGTTACTGTAAAAAGTAAAACATCTCAAACCATTACAGATATAAACGGTAAATATCGGATCAAAGCTGCACCTCGAGATACTTTGGTTTTTTCCTATATCGGTATGGAAACAAAAGAATATTACGTAAAAAATAAAAAAGAAATAAATGCCATTCTCGAAAGCAAAGAGCAATCAATGAAAGAGGTCGTTGTTGTCGGATATTCAACACAACAGCGCAAAGATGTCACTGGAGCTATATCCTCTTTAAAAATAAAAGATGACTTATCTGTTTCGTATGCTACATTCGATCAATTATTACAAGGCAAACTTAGCGGAGTACAAGTACAGTCTGTATCGGGAAATCCTGGAACTGCAGGGACAATACGCATTAGAGGAGTAGGATCTATTAACGGAGGGAATGACCCCTTATATGTTATCGATGGCATACCTATGGATACTGAAGACGGTTCAGAATTAACCGGATTATTCGGGTCTTCTTATCAGTCTCCTTTATCGCTGATAGACCCTTCAGATATAGAATCTATAGATGTCCTTAAAGACGCCGCAGCGGCCTCTATATATGGTTCAAGAGCGACAAACGGAGTAATTCTCATTACTACAAAAAAAGGACAGAGTGGACGCACCAGTTTCTCGCTGAACATGTCCTGTGGATTTAGCCAAGTACATAACCTCCCGGAAATGGCAGATACAGATTTATACCTGACCGTCATGAACGAAGCTTATAATAATTATAACAAGGATAACAATTATAATCCGGGAGATGCTGGATATCAACCTTTATTAAAAGACCCGAGAGGAGTTAATTATCCCGGAGATTATGACTGGGTAAAACTCCCGTTCAGGGAAGATACACCTATTACTCAACGTTACTCTCTATCCATGAGAGGAGGAAATAGAAATACGAAGTTTTACTCAAATATTTCCTATTATGACCAAGAAGGTGTCATAAAAACAAACCGACTTAGAAGAATCAACTTCCGTTCAAATATAGACCATATCATATCTTCCAAAGTCAATTTTGGAGTTACAATAGGCCTCGGACACACAATTAATAACAGAGTACCGAGTGAAAACGGAAAGTATGGATATATATTACGATCATTTCCACAACGGCCGTATGACCGACCTTACAAGAAAGATGGCTCGTATGCGATAGGAGGTATCGACCTCCGATATCACAATGTCCAGGCCATGATAAACGAATCTGCTTCCGATTACAAGATTTACTCGGCAAATGCATCTACTTATCTGAACTGGAAATTAGCAAAAGGCCTAATATATAAACCACAGCTAAGTTTGCTATACAATACGAATAACGACTTTTATAATCGGACAACAGATTTTCCGAATATGGAGTCTTACGATGGTTATACCCGAGAATCACGTGCAACTGCAATTCGCTACGTATTACAACATACGTTAACATATAAAACTATGATAAAAGAAAAGCTGGGATTAACTGCAATGGTAGGACAATCTTACGAACATTACAACCGTTCATGGAATATCTCCAGCGGGTGGGACTTTCCCACTAAACAATTCACATATATTCGTTCTGCCGCTTCATTCGGTGCTAACGGATATGCTTATGGAAGTACCCTGATCTCTCATTTCGGAAGATTAGACTTGAGTTGGGACGATAAATATTTGCTTGCAGCAACAGTACGCGCTGATGGATCTTCCAAGTTTCCCTCAAATGGCATGTGGGGAGTCTTCCCTTCTGCATCTATTGCCTGGCGCATCAATAAAGAAGATTTCATGAAAAGCTTCGACTTTATCAACGACTGGAAAATAAGAGTCAGTTGGGGTATGACCGGAGAACAATCAGGCGTAGGATATTATACAGCTCAACGGTACATGGGTGCTGAAGCTCCATATTATGGACAAGCCGGCATTATCCTTGAGAGTCCGGGCAATCGCGATCTGAGTTGGGAAAAAGCAGAACAAATAAATGTGGGAACTGATGCCGTCTTATTTAACGACAGGTTGAATATTTCGATTGATTACTATATAAAAAACACACACGGACTCCTCTTTGAAAAACCGATGCCAGCCACATATGGTTATAAAACGAAACTGGTAAATATCGGAAAAATGAGAAACTCCGGGCTCGAATTATCTCTGAAATCGGTAAATATCAAGCAACGTAATTTCGAATGGACTTCAAATCTAACTTTCACGACTATCAATAATAAAGTAAAAAAATTAATGGAAGGGAATACTCCCGTATATGTCGGCAATTACCATATTCTTGAAATCAACAAACCTGTTGGATCATTTTACCTATACAAGCAAGAAGGCATCTATCAGTCTGACAAAGAAGTGCCTGAAAACTTATACAAAAACGGAGTTCGAGCAGGAGATATGAAATATGCATTGGATGAAAACGGTAATCCTAAACGGATGATTACGGGAAAAGCTATGCCCGACTGGTATGGTGGATTTACAAATACCTTTAAATTTTATGGATTCGATCTAAATATTTCTCTTTCCTATCAATATGGGAATGATATATTAAATATTTTTCGAAGTGGATATTCTGACAGATTGGGACAAATGGATGCAAATATGTTGAAAGAAAGTGCTGAAAACAGATGGACAGGACCGGGAACGAGTAATAAATATCCCAGAGCATTATTTAATTCAGAATACAACAATATGGCCTCAGACCGTTATCTTGAAGACGGTTCTTTTCTCAAATTAAAAGATATAACACTAGGATATACCTTTCCGGTAGATTGGGTAAAACATATTAAGCTAAAACATCTACGTATATACGCAACCATGCAAAACGTAGCAACATGGACAAAATACTCAGGTATGGACCCAGAAGTAAGCTATACACTTTCTCCTAAAGAAATGGGGCAGGACTTTTTCGGCACACCTAATCCCAGAATGTATTTAATAGGCCTTTCCTTAAACTTTTAATCTATAGAAATATGAAAAATTTCAAACTTATAACAACCTTACAGATACTTATCTTTTTCTCGTCATGTAACTTTCTTTTGGAAGAAACACCTGTCGATACCCTTCAGGAAAACGAATTATCGTCAGAACATATCCAAAGTCTTGTTCGAGGAGTCTATCATACTCTAGCAGATTGTACACCTGCCGGACTTATATTGAATGATTGCCTGGGAGAAATAATTGAAAACAATTCAAATAATGGAAGTTTAGTTAATGCCAATATTGCCCATAATAATTTTTCGTCAGACAATAGCTTCGTCGAGAATTATTATTATCATTTCTATAGTGTAATACATCAAGCAAATTATGTGCTCAATTATTTGTCCACTAAATCCGACCTATCAAACATAAGCAACAGACAGATGATCGGATCTCTCCATTATCTAAGAGCTTATTGTTATTTAAAATTAGTAACACAGTTCGGAGATGTGCCAATATCTACCCAGATTACAGAAGAGGTCATACCGAGATCCCCAGCATCCGATGTATGGCAACTTATTAAAGATGATTTAGATATTGCAATAACTCAATGTCGTTCATGGGATCAAGCTCCACCCGAATTTCCTACTGCAGCTCGGTACTACTACTATGCATCTTCCGAAGCAGCATCAGCCCTGTTGGCTAGAGTATATTTATACAATAAAGAATATAACAAAGCCAAATCGATAGCTCGCCGTTTTCTCGAAGACTCCCGCTTCCAACTAATTCCGGCTGCTAATATGGCTGCATCAGCTGTAGGTGTAGGACCTAAAGAACTTATCATGTGTATCTCAAACAATACCGGAGCGTACTACTACAGAAACATATTTAACACCTACGCCATGACTCCATCAGGATCATACCAATTCAAGCCATCTCAATCTTTTATAGATTCAATGGACCCTACAGATGCACGTTATACACTCTGCATCGGACAAAGTAACGACGGTTATACAACAGTAAATAAATTCAACTATAATTCTGTAAGTACATGTCCGTTCACCATATCCAGATTTACAGAAATGTACCTAATTTTTGCAGAATGCGCTCCTGACGAATCAGGACTTGAGAAACTGAATTATTTACGATCTGAAAGAAATCTCCCTCCATTAGACAAAAAAATTCTGAATGATCCCAGTAAATATATAGATGCCATACTCGACGAACGCAAATTCGAATTCTATGGAGAAAACCATTATTTTTATGATCTGGTTCGTCTAGGTAAAGCTCTCGATAAACTGGTCTATACCAAAAACAAATATCAGTTTTTATTACCAATTCCACAAAGTCAGGTCAATTTAGGATTAAAACAAAATCCAGGATACTTCTAACAATTTTAATATTACTTTTATTATGAATCACAGATTAAACATATTTTGTTTATATTTTTTCTTGAGCATCATAGCAAACGCTCAAGAAATGAAATGGTGGAATCCCCAAAACTCAACGATAAATGCTATCGAAGGACAAGCCTGGCAAGGAGAACACGAAGGTTTTTATGACAGGCTACCAACTCGAGCAAAATCCATTGTCAGACCGGAAGTCTGGGCTCGTTCTAAATTTTCATCCGGACTGACAATTCGATTCAAAACAAACTCCCCAACAATACAGATACGATATAAAGTCGGAGGTAGACTAACTTTACCAACCATGCCAGCAGTCGGAGCAAGCGGCCTCGATTTATATGCGGTCAATGGGGACAAATTCTATTGGTGCCGTCCTGCAACGACATTCGGGGATACCATTATCTATAAATACACCGGATTAAAACCGACTCCCAGTTATTATGAAGAAGGGCTGGAATATAAGCTCTTTTTGCCTCCCTATAACAGCATACTCTCATTAGAAATCGGAGTATATGAGAACCGGACATTCATGCCACTTAGCTCACGTGACGAACTCCCGATCATTGTATATGGCACTTCTATTACACAAGGTGGATGTGCCAGCCGACCGGGAATGACATGGACGTCAATACTTCAGCGAAAACTAAACAAACCACTCATTAATCTAGGATTTTCAGGAAACGGACGTTTAGAACCGGAAGTCATACAACTCATTTGCGAACTGGACGCAGCCATTTTCATATTAGACTGTTTACCAAATTTAACCTCTGAAACAGTATATGATGATAAAAAATTAGAAACATTGATCATAAATGCCGTAAAGGATATTCGAGACAAACATCCGCAAACTCCTATAATATTAACAGATCACGACGGATATAGTAGCGGGTTTAAAAACGCAATATCACAACCCCGATACCACCGATACTATAACCGAGTAAATAAAGTTATGGATAAAGCATTCGCTAAGTTAAAAAGACAAGGAATAAAGGATATATATCATTTAAGCTTCGATGATATTGATCAATTACAGGACGGAAAAGTCGATGGAACTCACCCGAGCGATCTCGGAATGATGCAAATAGCCACAGCTTACGAAAAAATCATACGTGAAATATTAAAATAAAATTATTATGAAAAGAACAAGTATATTTATATTTATTTTATTCTTCATCATTTCTGCAAAAGCTCAACAGAAACAAGACAATTTCAAGATCCTATGTTATAATGTGCTACACGGATTCGAAAGTAATCCGAAAGTTATGGATAAATATGTAACATGGGTAAAAACAATAGATCCGGATATTGTCGCTTTCCAGGAAATGAATAAATTTACCGATAAATCTTTAAAAGAACTTGCTGCTCGTTATGGACATTACTATTCGGCAATTTCTAAAGAAAACGGATATCCTGTCGCCATAACGTCCAAGTATCCCATACGTGACCTTATAAAAGTAGACGATCACATGGAACACGGATATATGTACGCAAAAATAAACGATATCAATCTATTCGTCGTACATTTATCATCATGGAGCTTCTTCTTAAGAGAAAAGGAAATACAGCGCATTCTTTCACATGCAGCCCTAATTCCGGAGAAAGAAAAAATCGTTATCACAGGAGATTTCAATTCTCTATGTGAAACAGATTCTTTAACTCACAAAGATGGATATCTAGAGCGAGTCAAACGCCGAGAACAAAAAGATCCGAGATACAAAGCCTTAAATAACGGAAAACTGGATTATTCCGTTATCCGCACAATCAAAGATGCCGGATACTCCGACTCATTTCTGATGTTTCACGATGCTTTTACTAGAACATTCCCTAAACATTTACGAAGAGTCGATTATATGTGGCTGAATCCACAAATGGCAAAATATGTCATATCTTCTGATTTTATTTATGATGATAAGAATAACGAAATATCAGACCATTTCCCATTATTAGTAAAATTTAAATTCTAAAATATACAATAAAGTCGGGGTATGATTTTTAAATCTTGTTCATATTCCGACTTTACAGAATTCCCAATCTCATGAAAAATCTTGATTTCTATATAACCTTTGCAATCCTATTGTGCTCCTATTCCAGCATAATATCCTGCACTCAAAACGAACTACCAGAAAATACCAATAATAAAGAAAACAATGACTATATATCATTAAAACTCGTGAGTTATAATGTCAAATATTTCAGCTATGATAATAATGACCCATTAAATTATTTTACAATAGCATCGCTTATGCGCGAACTAAAGGCCGATATTATATGTCTGCAAGAACTGGATAGCTGCACCACTCGTACAAACGGCCATTTTCAATTAGCCAGATTTACCCAATATATGGGATGGGACAATTACTATTTCGGTAAAGCAATAGATTATCAAAAAGGAGGATATGGTATCGGCATATCTTCCCGAGAGAAAATAGAAAACAGTTTCAAAATAATTCTGCCCACCGGAGCAGAAAACCGTATCATCGCCATCGCGGAATTTCAAGACTACATCGTAGCATCAGTGCATCTGGACCATAAACTAAACCAATTGGCCGAGGCTGAAGAAATTAACAAAAACATGTACAAACTGTATCAAAACAGTAATAAACCCGTTTTCTTATTAGGAGACTTCAATTCAAAGACTGACTCTGAAACTATTTCCCTATTAAAAGAGAAATGGAAGATTATCTCTTCCGACAAAAACACATTCCCAGCCTCATCTCCTTCTCAACGTATCGACTATATCATGCAACTAAAAAACGGAATAACTTGTACTGTAGTAGAGACAGACGTTCCTTCTGCATACACCTTAACACAGGGTGACATATCGAGAGCTTCCGACCACAGACCAGTTTATACAATTGTCAAATTTAAAAAGAATAAACAGACCGACATTCAGTAAAACAGAACCGTTCCGAATGTTTGAAAATATAATTTATATGAAATTTACTAAGTTATAAATTCAGAAAACAGAAATCAATGAGTTATTGAGTATATTTGCTATTTATATTAAAATGGTTAAAAAATAGGTATGGACAACAGTTCGATATACGGAGTGGACACAAAAAAGATTCTTATAAAAAAGAGTATTATAAATTTTTACATCTACAATAAAGGAGCAACAATTGCAGATCTTTCAAAAGAGTTCAATTTAAGCGGACCTACTGTTGCAAAAATCATATCTGAAATGATTGAAGAGGGGTTTATTATAGACTATGGTAAACTTAAAACCTGTAGTGGAGGCAGACGCCCCAATTTATACGGATTAAATCCCGAATCAGGTTATTTTGTAGGAGTTGATATTAAAAAATTCGGAATTAATATTGGCATTGTAAATTTTAAAGGAGATATTGTTGATTTACAAACGAATATTTCATTTAAAAACGAGAATACAATAGAATCATTCAATGCCCTCTGCGAAATAATACAAACTTTCATAAACAAGCACAAATCTATCCGAAATAAAATATTGGACATAAATATCAATATATCAGGACGTATAAACGCCGAATCAGGATATAGCTACAGTATATTCTATTTCGGCGAGCGCCCTTTAACCGATTTATTTTATGAAAAATTAGGATATCAAGTTTTCATAGACAACAATACTCGTGCTATGCTTTATGGCGAATACATGAGTAATAATACCAATAATGCAAAAAACATTATTTTTGTCAATATCAGTTGGGGACTGGGTATAAGCATAATGATAAACGGACAGCTATATTATGGCGAATCTGGCTTCTCCGGAGAATTCGGACATATCAGTGTATTCGATAACGAAGAATTATGTCACTGCGGTAAAAAAGGATGTCTGGAAACCGAAACTTCAGGATCGGCCATTCATCGTATCTTTATGCAACGTGTTCTCAATGGTGAAAACTCAATTCTTTCAGCATCAATAAAAGAAGGTAATAATCTAACATTAAGTGACATTATAGATGCAGTGAACAAAGAAGACATATTAGCCATTGATATTATTGAAGAAGCTGGAAACAAATTAGGAAAATATATTGCCGGACTTATCAATATTTTTAATCCCGGATTAGTGATAATCGGAGGAGAATTATCACAAACCGGAGATTATATCAGTCTGCCAATTATAAGTGCTATTAATAAATTTTCTCTTAACCTTGCCAACAAAGACTCCGTTATCACAATTTCTAAATTAAAAGATAAAGCTGGAGTCATTGGAGCCTGTATGTTGGCTCGGAACAATTACCTCAAATTGTCACAAATCGGATATAAATATTAAATACAAAAAAGAACTATTCTCTATAATATACCCTCTTCACTCGGGAAGAAACCGAGGTCAATATTTCATACGGAATCGTTTGTAGCCATTCTGCAATTTCCGTTACCGGTAACTGTTCCCCGAATATCTCCACACGATCTCCTTCCTTGCAATCGATATCCGTAACATCGATCATACAAACATCCATACATATATTCCCGACAATCGGCGCTCTCTTCCCATTAACGACAACTGCCCCTTTTCGATTACCCAAATGCCGATTCAATCCGTCTGCATAACCGATAGGAATAGCGGCAATCCGAGAACGACGTGTAAGTACTCCACGTCGGCTATATCCTACCGTCTGATCCTCTTCCAGTTCTTTAATTTGTAAAATCGTAGTTTTCAACGTCGAAACAGTACGCAAGTCCGTATCCATCCCGCAAGCCGAAATGCCGTAAAGGCCGATACCCAAACGAACGGCCTCCATCTGCTCTTCGGTAAACCGGGTAATTCCGGAAGTATTCAGAATATGTCGCATTACCGGTTGAGGAGTAGCAGATTGCACCGCAACGGCACACTCCTTAAACAAAGCGATCTGCTGACGTGAGAAAGCATCGAAACGAGGTTCATCGCTTCCGGCAAAATGAGAAAATACAGATCGTGCCATCACTGTCGTTTGAGATTTCAGCCGCTCCGACAAACGTGGCATATCTTCCAATGTAAATCCGAGTCTATGCATTCCCGAATCTATCTTGACATGTATCGGATAACGCATAATCCCCTGTCGTTCTGCTTCATATATTAAAGCATCCAATAATTTAAAACTATAGACTTCCGGTTCAAGAGAATAACGGAACAACGTACGAAAACTATTCATTTCAGGATTCATCACCATAATCGGCATCGTTATACCGGCTTTCCTCAACTCAGCACCTTCGTCCGCCACAGCCACGGCCAAATAATCGCATCCCCGATCCTGCAGAGTTTTAGCCAACTCATACGAACCTGCTCCATAACCGAAAGCTTTCACCATACAAATAATTTTGGTCTCAGGTTTCAGCTTTTGTTTATAATAATTATAATTATCTATAATTGCATCCAGATTAACTTCCAAAATCGTTTCATGCTGCTTCAATTCCAAAGCTTCCGAAATTTCTTCAAAATGATAATTCCGAGAGCCCTTGATCAAGATAAGCTCATTCGAGAAACACTCTGCCGCCCCCGACGCCAAGAACTCTCCGGTAGTAGAATAAAATTCCGCTTCCATAGGGAAAAGGGACTTATATGACAAAAGCTCCCGGCCTATCCCTATAAACCTGTCGATCTTCTTATGAATGACAATCTCGGCAACACGCCGATACAACTCATCGGGCGACATTCCCGATTGCAATATATCCGACAATATCAACGTACGTCTCATTCCCCGTGCCGCCGAACGCCTGTTCTGAAAATCGAGGGCAATATCCAAAGAATTAATGTCCGAATTATACGAATCATTAATGATAAGACAACCATTACGACCCTCTTTTACCTCCATACGCATAGCGACAGGTTCAAGCTTACACATGCGAGCTGCGATTTCTTCTCCGGTTTTACCCAAGTAGAGCATAACCGCCAGGCAATGTATCGCATCTTCTATCGATGCATCTTCTACAAAAGGTATCGTAAATGAAGAAGAAAAACGCAAATAATCATAATCGATACGGGTCGAATCTTCTCCTTTTACAATTTTAGAAATATATAAAGCCCTGTCTTTGTCTTTTCTCGACCAGGCTATTTCTCGTGTTCCCATGCACATTTTTTCGGCAGAATCTACAATCAGAGGATCATCTCCATCATAGATAACCGATTCGGAATGCGTAAAAAGAGAAAGTTTCTCGATACATTTCTCCTGCATCGACGAAAATCCCTCCTGATGGGCATCTCCTAAATAAGTCAAAATACCGAATGTCGGTTTTATTATCGCTTCCAACTTATCCATTTCTCCGGGTTTGGAGATTCCGGCTTCAATAACGGCAAGCTCGGTATTCTCATCGATTTCCCAAACAGAAAGCGGCACTCCGATCTGAGAATTATAGCTACGCGGAGAACGCACCATATTATAATCCTCATGCAACAATTGGTAAAGCCATTCTTTTACTACGGTTTTCCCATTACTCCCGGCAACTCCTATCACCGGAATCTTGAAACGTTTCCGATGTGCAGCCGCAAGACTTTGCAAAGCAGACAAGGTATCTTTTACCAAAAGGAAATTGGCATCTGCCATCTGCTTCCGGTCTTCCGGTAAAGAACTCACAACAAAGTTACGGACACCTTTTCTATACAAGTCTCCTATATATCGATGAGCATCGTTACGTTTTGTCACCAATGCAAAAAAAAGAGTCTTTTCAGGAAAAGTCAAAGAACGACTATCCGTTAATAAATCCGATACCGTACACTCATGTACTATATCGCACTTTGCCTGTAAAATGCAAACGATATCTGTTATTTTATAATTCATCCGGTTATAATGTTTTTAAAAACAACTCCAGAGAATCTATCTCTTTCGAAAGATCAAAGTAAGAATATTTTTCCCGGATTTTTTTCAGTTTAAACAAATTTTGCATAGTAAAATCCCGGAATGCGTCCTTATCCGGAGTAAGAGGGCGATGATTCAACGCTTTTTCAAGACGTTCCCACTCCCGGTTCAAGGTCCGGGTCTCTTCAGAGAAACACGCTTCGGAAAAACGCTCCCAAATATATCTTATCGCCTGCTCATTCGGATGTGTCATTCCGGCATCATAAAAACGGTAATCCCTCAACTCGTCCATAACGATCTCATAAGAAGGGAAATAGATGCACCTATCAGGATACAACCGACATAACTCGTCCACGAATAAAAGCAAGACAGACTTACTAAGTTGGTTTTCATGCGCACCGTCTCTTAAATGACGAATCGGACTGACCGTAAACATAATTCTTAATTCGGGGTTAGAATCTGACAAACGTTCTATCAGAGGAATCCATCCCCGAATCATCTCATCGACTCCGACACGACGACGATCGAACAACGAAGCCGGCAATTTATGACAATTAGCAACCACCTTTCCGGTCTCCCGCAAAGAATAGACGTATGCCGTACCAAAAGTCACCAACAGCCAAGACGCCCGGTGCAGTTGTTCCGCTCCAGCCTTCAACTCCCGATTAATTCCGTCAATACATAGTTCCGGATCTGTATGTGAAAAACGGGAATGATGCCGAAAACTGTGCCAAAGATTACCATCCCGAAAAATATCATTTACCGTATATCGATAACCGTCCGACATCATTTGCAAAGCGTCTGCAATGGAAACCGGATTATACAAAATACCCGTAGGATTAATTTTTACATTAAATTTATGAGCAACCAATAAATGCCCTATATTCTCGGCAAAACAAGAACCCAACAACAAAATCTTATCCCGATGAGAGATCTGATGTTGCAATTTTTCACAAGGTACGATCGTTCTAAATTCCATGTAACAAACATACAAAAAATAATGAAGCTTTTTAGAGCCTATCTAAAATTTACTCGGACAAAGTTTAAGAAAAATCCACATGAACAGGCGGTTTCTCTCTCAATAGCAAAACCATACCGATACCGTCAACATCGTTATAGACCGGGAAAAAAGGTAAAAAACAACCGGATAATATTTTTTATTAGAGAAATTAAACAAACTTTTGAAATAACAAATCAAAAACTAAAAGATAATTTCCCCACGATATTTAACAAAAAAAATATCTCTCCGACAGATACATACAATAAAGCTTTTTACTACTTTTGTAGCCCGAAATTGATCTTGAAGCGATGGTGACAACTTCAGGATTTTAGTTAAAGAGCTTTAGAGCCTGTCTAAATTTTGGAGAGTTTATTTTGAACGATTTTTTTGAAGATACTATTATGTATTTCGCAGGAGGAAGATAATGGATCGACTTGATCGACAACTCCTTGATCGGGAAATTTAAACAAGCTTTTAATTAAATAAAATGATTCATTACGAATTATGAAAAAGCATCTTTTTTCTTTTGTAGTAATTTTCCCTCTCTTGGGATGCAATTCTCCTAAAAACCCAAATGAAGAGGCTCGTCAAGAAAATGAAATCCTACCCGCTGTTATCATCGAAACAAAGCAAGAAGCGGATACAGTCAAACCTTCGGATATGTACAGTAACGCTTTAGATCTTCCCGAATTCCGAGATTGTACCGATTTCGGAGGAGCATTAATTTCGGACGATTACGGAGTGCATGTACTGCAAAACGACGAAAAAAGAATTACCTATCTGCTATTTGACGAACTCTCTGCAAGAAACAACAGTGGGATGCCTCTGTGGAAACTTCTCGACACACTTCAGTTGCAAGGGACAGAGCTGAATATCGGATGGACAGGAAACGTAATGCTGAACGATCGAATAGACAATGAACTCATCGTTCTTCTGCCGGATGATATAGATTGGATCGATACCGAAATATTCGATACGGTAAAACAAGCTTGGAGATTTGACCGAATACGAAAAAAAATCATAGAGATACCGACCAAAGGCATTAAATGCAAAAACGATATGTACGGCATCGATTGACATACAAAAAAATGCGGGATATTACCTCGAATCGGGATACCCCGCATTTTTTATGCTCATCATTCCGGACAGAAATAAACAGCCTGCCCTCCTCCGTCTGCCAATTTCATATGTAACGTATCGGCAGAAGTCACGATCTTATGTTCTATCTTATAATCCGTAGGATTATCTTTCAACGCAACGCCTTATCCAACTGTTTTTCATAATTCGGGACATTTCCTCCGGTTTCATGATGTCCGATAATACGAACTCCTTTTTCCTATGCAATTCTGACGGCCGCCCCAACTTTCACAGTCCTCATTCCTAAGAAGTTCAAATAATACCATAAACCCACGAAAGACCTTTCTTTTGTAATCTAAAAGCAATATTTTTTTCACAGAAAAGTCATACTATAAAAATATCTGTCAGATACTTTTGGCGTATCAAAAAAATACACCATTATGACAAAAAAAGCTTTTATTCTTTTATTGAATTTAATGGCACTGACAGTCCATGCACAGACAGTCATTAAAGGAAAAGTTATCGATAAAAATGATTTACCGCTTACAGGAGTCAATGTTTCGGTAAAAGGAACAAATCAGGGAACGATAACGGATATTGACGGGAATTTTTCTCTAACATGCAAAAGAACACCTAAGAATACAGACATGATTGTATTCAATTTTTTAGGTTATGAAACAAAAACCATTCCATACGAAAAAATGAAACAGAATGGAACGATCCGGCTGAAAGAGAAAAATGTTTCTTTGAACGATGTCGTTGTAACAGCTTTAGGCATTAAAAGAAACGAACGTGGATTAGGGTATTCAACCACAAAACTGGAAGGAGATGATATTACCAAAGCCATCTCAACCAACTGGTCACAAGGGTTAGTAGGGAAAGTTGCCGGACTGAGCATTAATGCCCCGTCCGGGCCATTAGGCTCCACAAGAATTTCTTTACGTGGAGACGTTTCTCTGAATCAAGGCGGAAACAATGCCCTGATTGTTGTAGACGGAGTCCCGATGAGTGCTCCTATGCTCAATTCAGGAAACGCCCTTGCTGCTACATCGGAAGCGTCAATCGACTTCGGAAACGGTTTTTCAGATCTGAATCCTGAAGACATAGCCAGTATACAAGTGCTGAAAGGTGCCAGCGCGACTGCGTTATACGGCTCTCGAGCTGCAAACGGTGTCATTATGATCACAACTAAAAACGGTAGCGAACAAGACAAAAAGTTGGGAGTTTCATTCTCTTCGAATACAAGCATCGAGAATGTTTTGATGTGGCCGGATTATCAATATGAATTCGGACAAGGGCAAGCTACCAATATAGGGCCGGAAGGCAGCATATATGCCGGACAACACTATTATTCCTACGGTGATGCTCCTGATGGCACATACACTGGAAACGGAGGAACAAGCAGTGCTTTCGGACCTCGGTTCGAAGGACAGTTATTCTATCAATATGATAAAGACAAACAAGACCGGGCCGATGAGCCTACACCATGGAGAGCCTATAAAAACAACCGCAAAGACTTGTTCCGGTTAGGCTATACAACGACCAATTCGCTTTCCATATCAGGGAACAACGATCGGGGATCGGTAAGGGCATCCCTGACACATATGAAAAATAACTGGATATTGCCGAACACCGGTTTTCAGCGGGTCACAGCTACATTATCCGGACAGCAACAGGTCTCCAGATTATTAAGTCTTAACTATCGCACCACTTATACTTGGCGTAAAAGCGACAACCTTCCTTCGGTAGGATATAGCAGCAATTCTATTGCCTATTTCCTGATATTCCAAAATCCGAGTATCGATTTAGACTGGTACCGTACCATGTGGATAAAAGGAGAAGAGAACGTCACCCAATCACAACCGTTCAGTAAAAATATAGGTAACCCTTTCCTAACATTGTACGAATGTGTAAACCCGACAGAAAAACACTCCAACATATCAATGCTTTCAGCCAATTTAAAACTCAACAATCATTTTGATTTTATGATTCGCTCGGCTTTTCAAATGGAAAACGATATACGGGAACAACACCGTCCGGTAAGTACCGTCGGATTTGCCAAAGGGTATTTCAAAACACAGAATATCTTCAACTACGAATTGAACAGCGATGTTTTACTGACATACCACAACAGCTTTTCCAACGGACTCACATTAAATGCTGCTGCGGGTGGAAATATGATGGTGTATAAAGTAAATATGCTGTCTAATGCTGCCAATGGATTGATTACTCCCGGAGTTTATAAACTGGCAAATGCGATATCTTCTATCGAATGGGATCAGAAAATTCTTAACAAACGTGTGAACAGCGTTTACTTTACTGCAAACTTAGCATATAAAAATAAATTATTTTTGGATATAACCGGACGCAATGACTGGTCTTCTACTTTACCGAAAAAAAATAATTCGTTCTTTTATCCTTCTGTTTCGGTAAGCACGCTGTTGAATGAATGGATAATGATGCCGGATAAAATCAATCTGCTCAAACTACGGGCATCATGGGCCCAAGTCGGGAACGATACCGACCCATATAAAACTTCGCAATATTACGAAACGACCAATTTCGCAGGTTCTGTAAAATTGCCATCGACACTATTTAACGCTGACTTCAAACCTGAAATTTCAACCAACTACGAAGTTGGAATGGATTTCAGAACTTTCAATAACCGTTTAGGTATAGATTTCTCATATTATCTCAATAGAACAAAAAATCAAATTCTGGATGCTCCGATGGATCCCACAACCGGATATTCAAAAGCAACCATCAATTCAGGGGAAGTGCAGAATATGGGGTATGAAATAGAATTAAACGCCATGCCGGTAATAACAAATGATTTCAGATGGACAACCCGATTCAACTGGTCAAAAAACAAAAATAAGATACTGTCTCTATCGGAAACTGCCGATGAAAACCAGTTGATCAGTAAAATCGGTCCTGCTTCTATCATAGGTAGAGTCGGCGGTACGGTCGGAGATATTTGGGGATACAAATTTAAACGGACAGAAGACGGACAAATGATCATAGACGAATCGGGATTACCGGTATTGACCGATGAAATAGAATATGCCGGAAGTGCTTATCCTGCATGGAAAGCCGGGTGGTACAATGAGTTTAAATATAAAAACTTCACATTAGGCATACTCATTGACGGACAATACGGCGGAAAAATATTCTCCGCAACCAATATGAGATTGGGTATTCAAGGAAAAATTAAGGCTACACTAAACGGCCGGTTACCGGGAACTCCCCTTTATATTGCAGGAGACGATCCCCGCATAGCTGATGCAGGATTATCCCCGATAGGAGGATTATATGTTGTTGCCCCGGGAGTCGTAGAAAACGCAGATGGCTCTTATAGCCCGAACACAAAACTCGTCACAGCTCAAGTTTACTACAAAGAATATTATGATCAAAACGTAGAAGCAAGTTTATTCGATGCGTCGTTCTTAAAAATACGGGAAATACGTATAGAATACGAATTCGATAAAAAATTACTCCGCAAGACTCCTTTAAGCCAAGCTTCTATTGCTTTATACGGAAGAAACCTCTTCTGCTTTACGGATTATCCGGTTTTTGATCCTGAAACAGCGGCATTGGATGGAGGTAATATCGTTGTCGGAATCGAAGCCGGCTCATTACCTTCGACTCGTTCTTTCGGCGTGAATTTAAATGTGAGTTTTTAATTGATCAAAAAATATCTATATGAAAAAAAGCATTAAAAACATTTTATTAGGAGGGACTATTGTCGGCTGTCTGCTATCGGGATGCACGCCGTTTGACGAATTGAATGCAGACCCTACCCGACTCAATGAAGCCAATCCGGGCTCTTTCTTAGACCCGATACTATACAATATATCTATTTTCGGTTGGAAACGGTTCAACGACTATACTTATGAATTGATGGGAAATGTCATCGACTATCGGGGAACGAACGGTCTGGGATGGTGGTATGTCTCCGACAGTGAAGGAGATAATACGTGGAGTACCTACTATCAATGGCTGGCAAATGCTAAAGCCATGGAAAAAGAGGCTGTAACATTAAATGAGCCGAACTATCAAGCGGTATCGAAAGTGTTGCAATGCTATATGTTCGATATTCTGGTTTCGACTTTTGGCGATGTCCCGTATATCGAAGCCTGCCGTGGCGATGAACAGATTTATTATCCCGCTTTCGATAAACAAACGGATATATATAAACATATTTTACAAGAATTGGAAGAAGCCAATTCATTATTCGACACATCCGACAATCTAAGATACAATACATCGGGAGATTTACTTTATATGACTACTGACGGGACAGGTATCTTGAAATGGAAAAAATTCGGAAATTCATTGCGGTTGCGGATTTTATTAAAACTGCTGAATGCTCCGGAATTCGATGCAGAAACCGAGATACAAAAAATAATAAACGACCCTGATGCCTACCCTATTTTCGAATCGAACGATGATGCGGCATGGGTCAATATATCCGGAGTATATCCTCAAGAAGGGCCTTTGGACAGACCTAATAATATATCCGGTTATCGGGCATGTTCCGAATTTGTCATTAATACGTTAAAGACTTGGAACGATCCGAGACTTCCGGTATTCGCGACAAAACAAGGGGATGATTATATCGGATGGCCGGCAGGTTTTGCTGTACAGCCAAGCGGGAAAGCCTCAGCTCCTCCCAAAACGTTAGCTACCGCCCCTATGAAACTAGTCTTGATGTCGTATGCAGAATTATCCTTTATCAAAGCTGAATTAGCCCAAAAAGGGATTATCAGTGAAGATCCCCGGATGGCTTATGAAAATGGAGTAAAAGCATCTATCGAGCAATGGGGAGGAGTAATGCAAGAAAATTATTTCGATAATCCGGAAACTGCGTATAATGGAACATTAGAAAGAATTATGACTCAAAAATACTTTGCCCTCTATTTCTGTGACTATCAACAGTGGTTTGAATATAATCGTACCGGACTTCCCCATATTCCCAAAGGTGACGGAATCCCCGAAAATCAAGAAATAGCGCACCGTCTCAAATATCCGGCAATTTTACAACGGACCAATTTAAAAAATTATCAGAAAGCCAAAGAAAATATGGGTGGTGATAATTTTACGATAAAACTTATTTGGCAACAATAGGAACTTTATCCAATAGATTATGAAAACAATAATTATAATTTGTCTCTGGGGGCTAACCCTTCCTTGCTTTTGTCTCGATAAAACAGCAAATGAGATCATTTCAAAAAAAAATGTAGAAAATATAGATTCTGAGAAAAAAGAAATTTCCAAAAAGAAATACACTTTTCTGATATATGAGAGTGAAAATAAAAGCACATTCAATATTCCCCATTATCTGGGAGAACCTTGTGCTTCTAAATGGAGTGCTTTCCAGACAAACTATACTCGTGTATATGACCAAAACATCGGTTTTTCCAATACGACCGTAGAATTTGCCAAACCGGCAGTTTATCACGCTGTAACGAAAATAAACAAGTATGTAATAAAATCAGTAAAAAAGGGGAAAATGACAAAAGAAAAAGCCTCAAAACTATTATGTTATATACTGGATTGTGCCAACACGATCATATACGAGCCCGACACAAAAGCATTAGAAGAAGAACTGTCCTCTACAAAGGAAACGTCTCTCTTAATAAACATCTTTAAACAAATAGAACTTGTTAAAGCATAATAAAATATTGGTTATTTCATCGCAAAACAAATCAATCAGAAAATGAAAAAATTAAAATTAGTATTGCTTTGGCTCGGGATATTCGGTTTTTGGACTGTGAACCAAGCCTCCCAAGCCCAAACTCCTATAAACGGGAAAGTCGTAGATACACAAAACCGTCCTATACCCGGTGTAGTAGTCAATAATGGCATAAATTTTACAGTTACCGACCAAAACGGAACGTACTCATTGCCTACCGATATAGAAAAATGCCGCCATATCAGCATTTCAGTTCCGGCCGACTATTATATTCCGGTTAACGAACTGAACCTTATAGAATTTTATAAACCGATAAAAAAAGAAAAAAGTTCAGACTCGTATAATTTTACATTAAAGAAAAGAGAACGGATCGAAAAAAAGTTCACCTATCTCGTTTTTTCAGACCCTCAGCCTAAGAACGATTTTCACTTTGTCCGTTTCTTTACAGAAACTGTCCCCGATGTGAAAAAATTTTTAAATACCAAACAAGGAGATGTTTATGGGTTTGTTGAAGGAGACATTGTCAGTGATGCTCTACACCTATACCCATTATACACCAGTGCTGTCGCTTCATGGAACATCCCTATGATGCATGTTATAGGCAACCATGACTTCGATCAAAAATTTGCGGCATTCAGCCATACAGGAAACAAGAAGAAATATGCAGAGCATGAATACGAATCTTTTTTCGGACCGACAGACTATTCTCTGAATATAGGAGACATTCATATCATTTGCATGAAAGATATCGATTACTTGGGAAATAAAAAATACAATACTCGTTTCTTAAAAGAACAACTGGAATGGCTAAAAAAAGATTTGAGCTATGTAAAACCCGGAAGTACGGTATTTTTAAATGTACATGTTCCCCTATTTAAGATGCTCAAAGACAGTCAATCCAATGCAAAAAGCGTTTTAACTATACTCCAAAAGTTCAACGTACATATTTTCTCGGGACACACCCACTTTCATAAAAATGAAATCTTGGCAAATAATATTTACGAACACAATGTAGGAGCGGTATGCGGATTCCACTGGCAAGGGAATAGCAGTCGTTGCGGTACTCCGAACGGATATATGATCGTCGATGTAGATGGAAATAATATTCGCTGGCACTTTAAGCCGACTGGTCACGATTTGAACTATCAATTCAAGATATATAAACCCGGAGAATTTTCCTCTCAAGCAGAATATATCGTCGCAAACGTTTGGGATTGGGATAATACCTATAAAATAAATTGGTATGAAGACGGTATTTTGAAAGGATCAATGGAACAATTCTCGGATATCGATCAGGACTTTATCGATTCCGGCAGAGTAAAAGTTTATAGAACGGATCATCTATTCCAGGCAAAACCTTCTTCTACAGCAAAAAAAATTAAAATAGAAGTCATCAATCGATTCGGAGAAATATACACTGAAACAATAAAATTGTAAAAATACAACTTAATAAAGTTGTAAATAAGAGAGGGTCAAAACTCAATTTTTGAAGCTATGAACTTATAATTTGAAATTTGAGCACCCTCGAAAGACCCCAAAAGGGTCGTATCATTACTCAATACAGAGCTTGATACGACCCTTTTTTAATGTCATAGTTACAATCTACAACTTTTCGGAGGGAACATTTTAGTTTTAACACACCCCCAGCCCGGTTTTCCCAAACATACGTAAATATATCCAGAGCCATTTCTTCTACTTCCTGCTGATTCTTTACATATACACAATGGCGAGAAATAACGATCAAATATATATTTGAAAGCTTTTTCATCATCGGCTTTTAATAGATTCAGCAATAGAATATCATTCAATTCATTCTCGGTCACCATATTTTTGAATATTTCCACACTATAAGCATAATGTATGCCTTTTCCCGATCAAATTATGAAGATTTTTATTGTTGCGATTCAAGATACACCCCAATAAATACCGAGGACAACAGAAAAAACCTGTTCTTGCAGGTAATCACTACCGACAAAGAACAGGGAATTAATCAACATTTACCAATTGTAGAAATAAAAACGGCTTTTACTTTTTCAAAATAAATTTAATAGGCCCATTTTGCGTTAACTCGTCATGGGTAATGAAATAACCTTTGATTTTTTTATCGTTCTGATCTATCCGATCTATAAAAATAGCATCAGAAGAAGGCCTTTCCGTTTCTATAATGATCTCTTTCTGTTTATAATATTTAGGATCGAGATGAATCGTTATCCGATCGAATAACGGAGAAGTCAGCGTGTAACGAGGCAAGCCGGGACAATCGGGATAAAAACCCATCATACTGAAAACCGCCCAAGCAGACATAGTTCCGGTGTCGTCATTTCCAGGAATACCATCCGGCTGATTTTTAAAATACTTTTTCAGCAAACGGTTCACTTCTTTTTGTGTCCGCCATTCTTCTCCTTTAAATTGGCTGAACAAATACGGGTAAGCAATGTCAGGTTCATTAGCCGGATCATATAATCCTTCATCAAAAACACTCTGAAGTTTATCGATAAAAGTTTTTTTACCCCCCATAAGCTTCGTCAATCCGGATATATCATGCGGAACATAAAATGTATAATTCCAAGCACTACCTTCATGAAAACCGGGATTAGGTTCGAAATTCTCTCCTTGACGCGGATTAAACGGAGAATAAAAACTTCCATCCGGAAGAATAGGGCGCAATGTACCGAATTCCTTACAATAATAATTTTTATACCCTAAAGAACGCTCATGGAACAACCGGGCATCATCTTTCTTCCCAAGAGCCTCAGCAAGCTGAGAAAGGGCAAAATCAGCAATATAATACTCCAAAGCATGAGACACGGAATTATCATACTGTTCTCTCAACGGCACATATCCTTTTCCCAAATAATCGTCATTATCCGGACGCATCAGATTATCTTTTCCTGGTGTAGTAGCAGACTTTATCATTGCCTCATAAGCCGTATCTATATCGAAATCCCTCAATCCCCGCAACCAGGTATCTGTTATCACAGGAATAGAAGGATCTCCTTCCATCGTCAATGTCTCCCGTCCATAAAGTTCCCATTTCGGTAACCAGCCGTGTTCTTTATACATGTCTATCATCGTATTGACCATTGCCATTTGTTTCTCAGGATATACAAGAGAAAGAAACTGGTGGACATTCCGATAAGTGTCCCATAACGAAAACACCGTATAACGATCGCCCTTTGCCGTTTCTATCCGGTCGCTCTCCATTACCGGATATTGCCCGTTGACATCTTGCAAAATATTAGGATGGATCAAAATATGATATAATGCCGTATAAAAAACGACTTTATCATCATAAGTGCCACCCTCTACCTCTATTTTAGAAAGTTCTTCGTTCCATTGCTTCCGGGCATCGGCTTTTACCTTCTCAAAGTTAAAACCCGACTGTTCTTTGTCCAGATTCTCCCGGGCATTAGCAATGCTTACGAACGATACTCCTATCTGAACCTCTATCTGTTCTCCGGATTGTGTATCAAATGTAAAAAATGCACCGACATCATCTCCCGACATCTCTTTTCCATAACGTGTGTATAATTTGTACTTTCCGTTATCCTTATCCCATTCGGCTTCTACTCCGGCCATCGGACGTTGTTTTTTCCAATAACCGATCTGTGCCGGACTTTTACTGACCCGCATAACAAAGTAAATAGGGAATACCGCTTGAGGATTATAACAAAACGTTCCCAATAACTTAGAACCTTCTATTTCCCGATCATTTACACGCCGGAGAGTCGCTCCGCTTTCATTGGTAAGTCCTTCTCCCAGATTCATTAAAATATGACTTTTCCCTGCCGGAAAAGTAAAACGGGCAATAGAGGTACGAGGAGTTGCCGAAACTTCTGTCTTAATGTTATATTTTGTCAAGATATTAGTATAATAACCCGGAGACGCAGCCTCATCACGATAAGCACTGCCATACTCTTTATAGTCGACATTCAACTCTCCGCAGGTAGGCATCAGCAAAAGACTTCCTAATTCGGGACACCCTACGCCACTAAGGTTCACATGTGAAAATCCCGTAAAAAATTTGTTGTAATATTCATAAGGTGTTGACCACCAACGGGCATCTTTATCATACTTATTCGTCTCCGAGCCCATTACATTAAAAGGAACGACCGACATCAACCCGTTCGGACAAACTGCCCCGGGATTGGTCGTTCCGAAATTCGTCGTTCCGATAAACGGATTAACGAAATCAATAGGCTCCTGAGCCCGTAACCACGACGCGCTCAGGAGCATCAACACTACACATACTACACAAAAACATTTTTTCATAGGGAAGGTATATCGTGATGTCTTACACATACTCTCTATTATTTAAAGATATGAATGCTTTTTTGTAAACTCGACAATTTCCGAAATGTAACCGAAAGCCATAGCGACAACTGTATCTGCAGCACCATAATACACGGCAACCCGTTCTCCGTCCTGCAAAGCTGCACATGGGAACACGACATTAGGAACGTCTCCCTGCAATTCATAAGAAACAGCCGGAGCAAGAAGATAATCCCGTGTACGATACAATACTTTTTCAGGGTTTTCCTTGTCAAGAATAACCGCTCCCATAGAATAGCGAAAACCGTTGCATGTCGTGATTACGCCGTGATAAAACATCAACCAACCCTCATCAGTGAGGAAAGGAACTGATCCTGCACCGATTTTCGTACATTGCCATGCACTCTCGGGGAATGGAGTGACTTTCATGACGCAACGATGTTCTCCCCAATATTTCATATCCGGACTATAACTCATATATATATCCCCGAACGGTGTATGTCCATTATCGCTCGGACGGCTCAACATGGCATATTTACCATTAATCTTTTGAGGGAACAATACTCCATTACGGTTAAATGGCAAAAAGGCATTCTCACATTGAAAAAATTCTTTAAAGTCGAACGTATACGCAATTCCGATCGTAGGCCCGTGATAACCATTACACCAGGTAATCCAATAACGGTCTTCGATCCATGTAACACGCGGATCATACTTATATTCCGACTCGATCATATTCGTATTTCCGGCCTTAAACCGAATAGGTTCATGATTAATATCCCAGTGAATGCCATCTTTGCTGAAACCGGCAAAAATATTCATTTGCACCGCTTTATTATCGCAACGGAACACTCCGGCAAAACCGTCTCCAAAGGGAACGACGGCACTATTGAAAATACTGTTCGAGGAAGAAATCTGATAACGTCCTATAACCGGATTTTTAGAGTAACGCCACATAACATCGGTACACCCTTCGGGACGATCTTCCCACGGCATATTAAATTTTTTTTCCATCTCTATCTAAAATTTTTATTGTTAATTTATTTTTCCAAAATTCATTCATCTATTCAGGCTGTCGTCTCCTTCTTATCGTTATTATAGGTAAACGGGACGAACCAAGTCACCAGAAAAGCCGGGATTGTAGCGACGAGTACCCAAATAAAAAAATTCCGGTATCCTAACCAGTCACTTAAATATCCGCTCATCATTCCCGGAATCATTACACCGAGATTCATAATTCCGGAAGCAAAAGCGTAATGTGCCATTTGATGTTTTCCTGGAGCAACCTGCTGCATCATAAATAAGGTCAGACCGACAAAACCGAAACCGTACCCGAAATATTCAAACACGATAGCAGAACCGATAACCCATACATTAGAAGGCTGATATATTGCCAACAACAGATACACGACAAACGGGATATTAAATACGCAACAAAGAGAAAACAATGTCTTTCTCAAGCCCAAAGCAGAAATATAATATCCTGCCAGAATAGATCCCAACACGAAAGCTGCAGCTCCGAAAGTTCCATAGATAATACCTATTTCCTGAACAGGAAGACCTAATCCTCCCTGATCGATTCCGGCTTTAAGAAAAAGAGGAACGATTTTCATAGCATAACCTTCGGCAAAACGATATAAAATAATGAAACAAATATACCAGACTATATACTTCTTCTGAAAAAAGGTACGGATCACTTCCCACAACATATGCATAGCATCTTTTACCGTTCGAACATCGCCTGACGCCGCACCCCCGGAAGGTAACATTCGGACATGATATAAAGACAAGACAACCATTATAGCTGCACAAATGCCCATAATCACCATCCAAGCATGTACTATGCCGATACTGTCCTTTAATGAACCGGCCAAATACACAAGACCTCCATTTGTCAAGATTTTCGCCAGATTATAAAAAGCCCCTTGCCAACCTATATACTTAGCCTGCATCGTAGCATTCAGCTCGGTAAGATATACTCCGTCTCCGGCAATATCATGCGTTGCACCGCTAAAAGCGATCACACCCATAAATGCTATTGCATAACAGAAAAAATCAGGTAGCGGCAATGACAGTGCGACCAAGCCGAAAGCCACCCCCGTCACCATTTGGGTAGCAACGACAAAATATTTTTTTGTTTTAAACATCTCCAGAAAAGGACTCCACAAAGGTTTCAATGTCCAAGGGAGCATAATCAAAGACGTCCAGAAAGCAATTTGGGCATTAGACACACCCATATCCGAAAACATAAGTACAGACACCATCGACAAAGCGACAAATGGAAGTCCCATTGCAAAATAGACTGTCGGCACCCAACAGATCGGATTGATAGATTTGTTATCAGACATTATATTTCAAGTTTTAAAATTCGGAATTATGACAATGCCGAATCAATAATTTATTACGGTTTATATACCGAATAAGAATAAGGAAAATCTTCCGGTCGAACCCCTCGCTTCATATTCGGTTTAGCATTCATCTTCAAGGACAATTCTCCACCTGAAGAGATTTCGTCATGCGTTAAATAGTTCCGAGTAAACTTTTTACCGTTCAATTTTGCAGAATCGATATATAAATTCTTATCGTTATTATTACGAGCATCGATCACAAACACTTTGTTATTCGGCAAATTCAACGTTACCTTTTGAAAAAGAGGAGCTCCTAAAACATATTCGGGTTGCCCCGGACATACCGGATAAAAGCCCATCGCACTGCAAACATACCATGCTGAAGTCTGGCCGTTATCTTCATCTCCGCAATAACCTTTCGGGCCTGAATTATATAATCGGTTCAATACTTCCCGTACATGGTATTGAGCTTTCCACGGCTGACCGATATAATTATATAAGTAAATGGCATGCTGTACCGGCTGGTTACCATGAGCATACTGCCCCATATCCAATGCAACCATTTCGGCTATCTCGTGAATTACAAAACCATACGTTCCCACATTATAATCTGCAGGAGCATTAAACATCGAATCCAGCTTCGCTCCCATCTGTTCATGACCGCCCATCAATTGAGCAAGCCCCTGAATATCATGCATAACACTCCACGTATAATGCCATGACGAACCTTCGGTAAAAGGACCTCCCCACTCTATAGCTCGAAAAGGCTCGATCCATTCCCCGTCTTTATTTTTCGCACGCATAAAACCGCATGAAGGATCAAACAAATTCTTATAATTCTGAGACTTTTTCTCATACACTTCGGCTATCGATACATTTCCTATAGACGCGGCAAAACGGCTCAAACACCAGTCGCTATAGGCATATTCCAATGTCTTGGCAGTAGCTTCGACATAATCGGGATACGGTACATACCCGAGCTTGTCATACTCTTCAAATCCATTTCGTCCGACAGAAGCCTCCCGACCTTGTGCCTGAGTCTGGTGCACCATAGCCTCTAAAGCCTTTTTTGCATCGAAACTGCGTATTCCCTTCATCCACGCATCCGTGATAAGCGATAGAGAATTATTTCCGATCATACAGCCCCGATGTCCCGGACTCGCCCATTCCGGCAAAAATCCGCTTTCTTCATAACTGTTGACTAAAGCCTGCATAATACGCTCCGAAACTTCCGGATAGACTAACGTAAACAAAGGATGCACAGCACGGAATGTATCCCAGAAACCATTATCCGTGTACATATATCCGGCATGAATTTTTCCATCATAGGGACTATAATATACCGGTTTTCCAGACTTATCGAATTCATAAAATTCCCGGGGAAATAAAAGAACCCTATACAAGCAAGAATAAAAAGTTTTCATCTGTTCCTCATTACCCCCTTCGGCTACGATACGCCCCATCATACTGTTCCACAGTTTTGCAGATTCGATCTTTAAATCAGCGACCGTTTTATTTTTCACCTCCCTGTCAAAATTCAGCCACGCTTGTTCTTCTCCTATAAACGAAGAAGCCACTCGGACAGTCAGCTTTTCACCTTCAGGGACATCGAACTGAAGATATGCACAAACCCGGTCATGCTCACCGACAAGCTTTCCCGGAAATAAGTCATCATTAATTTGTATCCCCTGATCCTTTATAGGATGGCTGAACTCCAACACGAAATAATTGGCAAAATTAGAAGGAACACCTCCACAATTATTTTTAGTATAACCCGTTACCCTACGATTTTGCTTGTCGATAGCCAAACGGCAACCTCCATGATAAGCATCTACAATAAAATATTGCTCTTTTCCCGGAGTAAACGCTATATCCAAAACAGCTCCGGTACGGGAAGCTGACAGTTCGGTCACAGTTCCGTTATCAAATTGGACTTTATAATAATCGGGACGGGCGATCTCGTTTTTATGAGAGAAGCGGGCTCCCCTATCTTTATAAGAAACTTTTAAGTCTCCTGAAACAGGCATTACCGAAAATGTTCCGTAATCATTTATCCATGGGCTGGGCTGGTGTGTCTGACGGAATCCTCTGATCTCCTCATCGGTATAAGCATATATCCAACCACTACGATTTTCTCCGGTTTGCGGAGTCCAAAAATTTACACCCCAAGGCACTGCTACTGCCGGATAGGTATTTCCATGTGAGAATTCAAAAGTCGACTCGGTTCCCATCAACGGATTGACATAATCTACAAACTCCCGTGCTTGTAAAGAAACCGTTGTTAATAATATTAATAATCCGGCTATTCCTATTTTTCTCTTCATAGTATAATATTATCACTTTTATCTATTACTGTTTATGCCCCATTTTGAAGGAGTACTCCCCATATCAAACTCTAAAATACCGCCTGCAACAATATCCTCATGAGTAAAGAACGGCTCTGTCAAAGGATTTCCGTTCAATCTTGCAGCCTGAATATATTTATTCTCGGAAGAATTATTATTAGTCCGTATCGTAAACGTTTTCCCATCCGAAAGATTTATCGTCGTTTCATCGAATAAAGGACGGCCTATCGAATAGACCGGTTTACCCGGACAAACCTGATAAAATCCCATACTATTCAAGATATACCACGCCGACATCTGTCCGCAATCTTCATTCCCGGAAATTCCGGCAGGAGCATTAAAATATTGACTATGCAACACACTATCTACCAATGCCTGAGTTTTCCACGGCTGGTCGATATAATTATACATGTGCAGAATATGATGACTCGGTTCATTTCCATGTGCATACTGACCTATCAGACCCGATATATCGGAAGAAACTGATTCTCCCTCTAATTTAGAACTAACGGTAAACAAAGAATCCAGCTTCTCGGAGAAAGCTTCTTTTCCTCCCATCAAAGCGACCAACCCCTCTATATCATGAGGAACAAACCATGTCCACTGCCATGCCGTACCTTCGCAATAATCATCATTCCGATGATTTGAAGAACGAGGATTAAACGGTGTACGCCATTTGCCTTTGGAGTCCACACCTCTCATAAATCGTGTGCTTTTATCGAAATACTTTTCATAAGCTTTACCTAAAAGACCATATCGAACATGGTTCAACGTATCATTCATCTCATTAGCAAATTGCGAAATACACCAATCGTTATAAGCATATTCCAAAGCCTTTGCCACCGATTCGTTTTCAAAATCGCACGGGATATACCCTAAAGTATTCTTATAATATTTAGATTTAGGCATCAGATGCGGTAAAACAAGAGGCGGGCAATGAATCCCGGCCGTATCATATTGTGCAGTCCTTAAACATGCCTGATAGGCTGTTTCGACATCGAAGTCGCGTTGACCTTTCATATAAGCATCCACAATTACAGGAACAGCATGGTATCCGATCATTGTCCCGGTATAATTAGAAGCTAAATCCCACATCGGAAAAATTCCGCCCTCTTCATGCTTACGAATTAACGAACGGATAAACTGGTTGTTCAACCCCGGATCTATTATCGTCATTAAAGGATGCAATGCCCGAAAAGTATCCCATAAAGAAAATACGGTATAAACCGGACGATCGGCAGAGGTCTGGTGTATTCGTAAGTCCATACCCAAATAACGACCATCAACATCGGCAAACAGATTCGGAGCGACAGCCGTATGATATAACGCCGTATAGAATATCTTTTTTTGATCCTCGTCTTTGGTCGAAATATCTATTTTAGAAAGATATCTTTGCCAATCCGAAGAAGCCTCTTTCCTGACCATATCAAAATCCCAATCCGGCAACTCCACTTCGACATTTCTCCTAGCACCTGCCATGTCGACACCCGAAATACCGACCTTAACAAGCACCTTCTCTCCTTCAGATGTCGCAAAGTGCAACAATACCTTTGATTGAGGTATTTTATTATCAGTACCCGGTATCATTACCGAGTCCGTCACCAGTTCATACGTAAAAGGCTTTGAAAATTCAGCATAAAAATTGATATACTGGTCAAAAGCCCAATAAACCGTTTTTTTACGTCCCCTTATTTCAGTATCGCTGATTACCTCGATCTGCATTTCTTCATTTTTCTGACGCTGCAAACTATAATCAAAATCCAATATAAATCCGGCCTTCTCACTTTCGGGGAAAGTATATCGATGAATTGCAGCACGTTTAGTAGCCGTAAGTTCGGCTTTCACTCCATAACGGTCGAGAAATACAGAATAATATCCCGGAACTGCCGTCTCATTCTCGTGAGAGAAACCCGAAGCATAAGCCTTGCTCTGACTGTCCAACGGCTCTTGTTCATATTGTTGCTCACCCACCGTCGGCATCAAAAGAACATCTCCGTAATCGCCACATCCGGTACCACTCAAATGAGTGTGGGAAAAACCATTGATCGTACTGTCGGAATAATGATAACCTGAACAGGCATCCCATTGATAGATACGAGTATCGGGACTGGGTTGGATCATCCCGTGCGGAACAATAGCTCCCGGAAACGTATGCCCGTGATCTCCGGTTCCTATAAAAGGATTGACATATTGAGTATAATCCGAAATATCCTTATTCTGAATAGAGCAAGAAGTTATTCCTAATAAAAAAACGACAACCGGTATGACCGAATAAAAATAGTGTTTCATAAATATGGTATTATCTCTATCTTTTTATTATAAGACGCATCAAAATATCTTATCCCCTACTCGGGAACTGAAATTTCCTACAAAAACATCTATATTATTAAAACGCTTAAATGTCCGAAAACACTAATTCGAATTACAATTTATATATAGACAAATTAACACGAAAAAAACAGACACCCTGATGATAAGCATTTTTCAGAAAATTTTATCCCATAAAAAAAGTTCCCGGAAATTCTTCCGGGAACTAATCAAAACATTTGCTGTGGCAATATCATAAACCGCCTTTAAACAAAATAACCTCAGCCATATATGTAAATGCCCCTGCCAAATAACCGCATAATGCCAAAAGAGAAATATGCCTCAAATACCACACAAAATTAATGCGTTCCAGCCCCATCACGACAACTCCGGCAGCCGAACCGATAATCAGCATACTGCCTCCTACTCCGACACAATAAGAAAGAAACTCCCAAAAAATACCGTCTTGCACAAAATATCCCATATATGCGGGATCAGATACAGAAAAGAGAATTGTCGGATCTACGATCGGGTACATTCCGATAGAAGCAGCAACTAACGGAACATTATCTACAATAGAAGACAATGCACCCAGCAATATATTAATCACATAAACATTATGGACATTTATATCGAGCCATTGAGCCGTACTTGTCAATATTCCGGTCGCTTGCAATACGGCAACAGCCATCAAAATACCCAGAAAAAAGAGAATTGTCGGTATATCTATTCGTTTCAGGACTTTCGGGACACGACATTGATGTGCTTCGTCTATCATTTTACGATTATACATTATCTCGGTAAAAATCCACAAAACACTTAAAGAGAACAAAATTCCGATAAAAGGAGGTAATGAAGTCACGGCTTTAAACAACGGAACAAAAATCAGCCCGAGAATACCTAATATCAATATTAACCGTTTCTCTCCGAAAGAGACAAAATCGCTATGAGTTTTGACCGTTGTATCGACCGGAGCTAATGTTCCTCCTAACATGCGAGAAGCAAATATTAAAGGTACGATCAAAGAAACCATACTGGGCAGCAAAACAAACTTGACCAATGCCGATGTCGTCACATTTCCTTTGACCCATAACATAATAGTCGTAATATCACCTATCGGAGACCACGCTCCGCCACTATTCGCCGCAATAACGATCATACTGGCATAAAGCCAGCGCTCCCGCTGATCACTGACCAACTTTCTCAACAACATAACCATAACAATCGCCGTAGTCAGATTATCAAGAACGGCAGACATAAAAAATGTTATGAATCCGAGAATCCATAGTAGTTTTCGCTTCTTACGGGTCGTAATACGGTTAGTAATGATAGAAAAACCGCCGTGAACATCGATCAGTTCGACAATTGTCATAGCCCCGATCAAGAAAAATAAAATCTCGGATATGTCCCCTAAATGCTCAATAACCTTAACATTGACAATAAAATTAAGACATTGCTGCGCTAAAGGCAAAGATTGAAGAGTCGTCGAAGAAGCCAGATAATGACTTAACTCTTCGGCATCCGCCACCGGAACTATAGATTCTGCTCCGAAAGCATACAAAACCCATAACAACATTCCTAATAAAAGAGCAACAGCAGCTTTATCTATTCGCAAAGGATGTTCGAGAGCTATCGCCAAATAGCCGATAATAAAGATAGTAACAATCGCTAATAACATGGTATTTATATATATTAAGTAAAACAAATATGTACTTCAATTATTTAAGGTCTGACAAATGTAGAAAATTTTATTCCACCATCTGACAGAATAAGAAAAAAACACTACAAAAACGAGAGAAAAGCTTCCACTATCCTCTCGTTACCATTCTATTTATATCTATTTTTCCCGCATAAATATATTTATCGGTGTTCCTCTAAAATTCCATTTACTACGAATCTTATTTTCGAGAAATCTTTTATAAGGCTCTTTAACCCACTGCGGCAAATTACAGAAAAAAATAAAAGTAGGGACAACCGTATCTTTCAACTGTGTCACATATTTTATTTTTACATATTTCCCCTTATGCGCAGGAGGCGGATAATTCTCTATAACAGACAACATTTCTTCATTGAGTTTTGCTGTTGGAATCCGCATCATACGATTCTGATAAACTTCAGCCGCAGATTCCAAAACTTTAAATATTCTCTGCTTGGTAAGAGCCGAAGCATACACGATCGGGAAATCAACAAAAGGAGCAAAACGCTCACGAATAGCCGACTCAAACTCTTTTATCGCCTTATTGGATTTGTCTTCTACCAAATCCCACTTATTTACACAAACGACCAACCCCTTTTTATTTTTCTGAATAAGGGAAAAAATATTCAAATCCTGACTTTCTATCCCACGTGTCGCATCAATCATCAAAATGCAAACATCGGCACTTTCTATAGCCCGAATAGAACGTATGACAGAATAATATTCTATATCTTCGGTCACTTTCCCTTTCTTCCGGATTCCGGCCGTATCTACCAGATAAAAATCAAACCCGAATTTATTATAACGAGTAAAAACCGAGTCTCGTGTAGTACCGGCTATATCCGTAACAATATAACGGTCTTCACCGATAAAAGCATTTATGATAGAAGACTTTCCGGCATTAGGGCGTCCCACAACGGCAAAACGCGGAATATCGTCCTCTACCGTTTCTTCCTCTTTTTTCGGAAAACGAGCGACAATATCATCGAGCAAATCTCCAGTTCCAGAGCCGTTGATAGCCGACAATGTATACGGATCTCCCAATCCGAAAGAATAAAATTCTGCAGCAGCATATTGCCATTCATTGCTGTCTACTTTATTGGCAACCAGAATTACCGGTTTTTTCGTCTTCCGTAAAATAGACGCAACATGATCATCCAAATCCGTTCCTCCGTGCATGGCATCTACGACAAACAGAATAACATCGGCTTCCTCTATTGCAATAGCTACCTGCTTATTGATCTCTTCCTCAAAAATATCATCCGAATTTACAACCCAACCGCCGGTATCTATAATAGAAAATTCTTGCCCACACCATTCGACCTTACCGTACTGTCGGTCTCGTGTCGTTCCGGCAACTTCATTTACAATTGCTTTTCTCGACTTTGTCAGACGATTGAACAGAGTCGATTTCCCCACATTAGGACGTCCGACTATAGCCACTATATTTCCCATAATTCCTCCATTTTTTTATTAGATTAACCGACTTCCCGTCGGGATGGTCCGAGATTCGTATCAATCGAGTTGATACCCGAAACTCTTCAATTTATTTTCTTTATTACGCCAGTCTTTCTCCACCTTTACGTACAATTCGAGATATACTTTCTTTTCAAAAAAAGCCTCAATATCTTTTCTTGCCAAAGTTCCGACCTTTTTCAATGCACTGCCTCCCTTTCCTATAACGATACCTTTTTGAGAATCTCTCTCGACATAAATTATCGCCATAATATGAATATGTCCTTCATCTTCCTTAAATTGCTCTACGGCAACCTCCACGGCATAAGGGATCTCTTTATCATAAATCTGCAATATTTTTTCTCGGATTATCTCCGTAACAAAAAAACGGGCAGGTTTGTCCGTCAAAGAATCTTTCTCAAAAAACGGAGGAGAAGGAGGCAAAAGTTCCTGAATCCGTTTCAGTAAATAATCAAGATTAAATTTATATTGGGCAGAAACCGGTATTATCTCAGCATTCGGCAACAAAGAGTGCCATTCTTCTACCAAACGCTCCAGATCTTTCTGATCTTTCAACAAATCGACCTTATTGATCAACAGCAAGACTGGCACAGACTGAGAAGCCACACGATCCAGAAAACCCTGATTCTTTGTCGGCATCTCCACAACATCCGTCACATACAGCAATATATCTGCATCTACCAAAGCCGATTGGGAAAAATTCAACATAGACTCCTGCAATTTGTAGTTCGGAGACAACACTCCAGGAGTGTCCGAATAAACGATTTGCATATCATCAGTATTCACGATACCCATAATACGATGGCGAGTTGTCTGGGCCTTAGAAGTAATGATAGAAATTCGCTCCCCTACCAAAGAATTCATCAATGTGGACTTTCCGACATTAGGATTTCCCACTATATTCACAAAACCGGCCTTATGCATAATTCTGATTTCTATAGTTTCTTGAACAAATATAATAAAAACGATCAACAGAATCACATCTATCCCTCGTTTTTCTCCCTTAACAACCCAGGAATAAGAATGTTGGGTTAAATCGACTCAATATTTCTTATGAATCTGTTCAACATATTACTTGAGATAAAATAAAACGATTCTCAACAGGTTCTAAAAAACTGCCTAAGACAGGGCTCTAATAAACATTGCCTTAGGGGGAAACTGCCGAACACAAAAATACGCTAAGCTGCGCACAATAGAATGAGCGTTACTCGGCGTATTCTTATTTTATTGCAAAAATGAATATATTATTTCGTATCGTAAGCCCATTTCAGGTAAACTGCTCCCCAAGTAAATCCGGCCCCGAATGCTGTCAGCACAAGATTATCTCCTTTTTTAAGTTTACTCTCCCATTCAGAGAGACACAAAGGTATAGAAGCGGCACTTGTATTTCCATATTTCTCAATATTCATCATAACTTTTTCTCGGGCAATCCCCATCCGGTCTGCAATAGCTTCGATAATCCGGGCATTTGCCTGATGCGGAACAAACCAGTCTATCGTATTAAGATTCAAATCATTTTTACGCATGATGCTCTGAGAGACTTCCAACATATCCGATACCGCATGCTTATATACTGCGCGCCCCTCTTGATACACATAATGTTCTTGATTATCGATCGACTCATGCGTAGCAGGATAAGCAGAACCGCCCGCTTTCATAATCAAATGCGGCAAACCGATTCCATCGGTATGTAATTCCGCATCAATAACACCTAAAGCTTCGTCTGAAGGTTCAAGCATTACCGCCGCTGCAGCATCTCCGAACAAAGGACAAGTAGAGCGATCTGTATAATTCGTCATAGAAGACATCTTCTCTGCCGATAAAACGATCACTTTTTTATACAATCCGCTTTTAATATATGCCGCCCCAGCCTGTAATGCAACCAAGAAACCGGCACACGCAGCTTGTATATCATACGAAAAACAATGCTTTAAACCAGACTTTTCCGCAATAATCGATGCCGTAGAAGGAAAACGATAATCCGGATTAGAAGTGGCGCATATTACTAATTCTACGTCATCGGGATGAACCGACGTCTTTTTCAATAATTCATTTACAGCCCGATATCCCAATTCTGAAGAACCGAGTCCCTCGCCTTTCAAAATACGACGCTCCTTAATCCCTACCCGGGTGGTAATCCACTCGTCATTAGTATCCACCATAGAAGACAACTCTTCATTTGTAAGGATATAGTCCGGAACATAAGAGGCTACACCTGTAATTATTGCATTTTTTATATCCATAGTCAGTAAATAGGCAAATTAAAAAAATGCCCTAAACCTTCCATATTTAGGGCCAGATCTTATAAGCTCGCCGATTGCCGTCTGGCATTTAGACAGCAGCTTCTTTTTCGATAGCTAATTTACCGCGATAGTAACCGCATTCACCGCATACTGTATGATAAATATGCCATGCACCGCAGTTAGGACATACTGCCAATGTAGGAGCAACAGCCTTATCGTGAGTTCTTCTTTTAGCTGTTCTTGTCTTTGATTGTTTTCTTTTAGGATGTGCCATTTTCTTATTACTTTTAATTATTATCTATTAATTTCTTCAACTCGTCCCATCTCGGGTCTGTTTCTTCGTTTGTCATATCGTCCGCATCAGATCCGTCATCAAAATCATCTTCATCTTCATCATCGGCAGAACGAGCAGAATGTTTTTTCAATTTCATACTCATAGTCTTATTACACTTTCCTGCCGGATGCACATGCTTCAATGGAATCGTCAATGCTATAAATTCATACAAAAACCATGCAATATTGATTTCGCCTTCAGCTTCGGGAACGATAACCACGTCATCATTCTCCTCACTATATTCACTTCCGAATTTCACAAACAAATGTTCATTCGTAGCAACCTCAAAATCCATATTGTCAAGACATCGATCACAAGGAATTAAAATAATCCCGTTAATCGCAAATTTTAATTCGAATGTTCCCCCTGTCCTTTTTACCGACAGAGCTACATCCACTGATCCTCTCTGCACTTCCGGACCATCGATATTCTTAAAGAATTGATCATCCAAATGGTACTCATAATTTTGAGTTCCTTCAGGCAGACTTTTTAACGGTATCTTATATAAATTGAACTTTCCCAATGATTACAGACGTTAAAACCCTGCAAAGGTATAAAAAATAATCTTTACCCGTCAAATTTTCACCTGTTTTTATTGCATCTTTGCAAAAATCAACACAATAAACATATTTTAATCAGGGAAATTTTATATCCCGAGTACTCTCAAGAACGCTTCAGCTCTATCCTGAAAGTAGTTCCCTTCCCCGGTTCAGACTCCTTAACATATATACGTCCTTCATGATATTCTTCGATTATCCGTTTTACCAAAGTCAATCCCAATCCCCAACCCCTCTTTTTAGTCGTATATCCGGGATTGAATACCGTTTTGAATCGTTTGCGAGGAATACCTTTTCCCGTATCTCTTACATCGATATAGCATTTATCTTTATCTGCCTGTAACGAAACATCAATACTCCCTTCTCCATCCATCGCATCAATTGCATTCTTACACAAATTTTCAATAACCCACTCCAATAGAGGCAGACAGTACATTCCGCCGATAGATTCCTCCGGCAGATGCGTCATTAACTGTACTTTATTTGAAATCCGTCGGCGCATATAATCTGTAGCATTCACCAGTACCTCATTTATATACATAAACTTCATCTCCGGTTTCGATCCTATTTTCGAAAATCGCTCGGCAATAACAGACAAACGCTTTACGTCTTTACCCATATCATTTAACAAATCCTTATCTACACCGTTCAGCTCCAACAGATCAAGCCATGCCAATAAAGACGAAATAGGAGTACCTAATTGATGAGCGGTTTCCTTCGACAGTCCCACCCATACTTTATTTTGTTCAGCTTTCTTACTGCTCATTAAAGCTAAATAAGCAATTAATATAAAAAGCAGCATAACCGCCAATTGAATATAAGGGAAATAAGAAAGACGCTTAAGTAAAATAGAATCATCATAATATAAATATTGACGAGTATGCTCATCGATATAAATTTCTATTTTATTAGATCCCGATTTAAACTCTTCGAGTTTTTTTCTCAAATAAACATCCGGAGATTTTTCAGGAATCTTCAAGTTCAAGATCTGACGAATACTATCCTGTTCGTCGGCAACGATCACAGGGATAGAGGTATTGCTTTGAATAATCTTCAAAATCAAACCCATATCCATGTCGGTATCATTACTTGCCACCTCTCGTGTCGCTTCCGCCCAAATCTCCATCTTATTACGCTCCTCCACAGAAAGATCTGCAACCAACTGATTCGATATATACAAAAAAATACCCACCAGTAACATAGAAACCAAAAGAAACACGATTTTTACTTTCTGACGGGCATCATAAATATTCTGCATTGCAATTTCAATTAAATATACATTGTTAAAACGTTATGAATCGAAAAATATTGTTACAAACCAAATATACAAAAAAAGCGTGCTCCCAACAACGGAAACACGCTTCTCTATATTGATTAAGTCTCAAAAAGAATTATTCAGCATTCAATGTTATACGTTTAAATACCGTAACAGTTAAATCCTTATTGTGAGATTTAAGATACTGTTGAATAGTTTCTTTCGGTTCTTTTACAAAAGCTTGTTCGAGCAAAGTCGATTCCTGGAAGAATTTATTAATACGTCCTTGAGCAATCTTATCGAGCATTTCTTCTTTCTTGCCTTCTTGACGAGCTTTATCCTTTGCAATTTCCAATTCCTTTGCAACGACATCAGCAGGAACTTCATCACGGCTCACCGAAATAGGATTCATTGCCGCAACTTGCATTGCAACATCACGAGCTACCTGATATTCTACTTCAGGAAGATTGAACCCTACGATAGTAGCCAACTTATTTCCCGGGTGAATGTAAAATATTGTAGAAGGAGCTTGTACAAACTCATAAAAACCGAGTTCCATTTTTTCTCCTGTAACACCACTGCGGTCAACAATCAAATCTGCAATAGAACGCCCATCTATAGTCAAAGCTTTCAGAGCTTCGATATCTGCAGGCTTGTTCTCCAATGCAGCATCCAGAATCGATTGAGTCAAAGCGACGAAATCTTTATTTTGAGCAACGAAGTCTGTCTCACATTTCAGAGCAACGATCGCAGCGAAATCTCCTTTTGTTGCAGCCAATACACAACCTTCCGAAGCTTCTCGATCTTCACGTTTAGCGGCAATAGCCTGACCTCTCTTACGGATAATTTCCATTGCCCCATCAAAATCTCCGTTAGCCTCATTTAATGCATTTTTGCAATCCATCATACCTGCTCCTGTCATCTTACGAAGCTTGGTAATATCTGCCATTGTAACTGCCATATATTTTTCTCCTTTTAATTGATTATTAAATTTAATACACAAAGAGTAAGTCTCGATAAAAAACGAAACTCACTCTCTGTTATAGACTGATTGTTAAATATTTATTACTCTTCAACGTCTTTCATGAACTTTTCGGCAACGTTAGCATTCAATGCTTCGTCATCCTCCTTTTTAGTTCTTTCTTTTTTCACAGCGCGAGTTTTTCTCTCTTTTTTAGGAGCTTCGCCTTCTGCAGCTTCAACATCTACTTTCTCAGCTTTTCTTTCTTCCAAACCTTCTGCAATAGCGCCACATACTGCACCAAGAATAACCTCGATAGATTTTGTAGCATCATCGTTTGCCGGAATAACAAAATCGACATTCGAAGGGTCAGAATTTGTATCTACCATAGCAAATACCGGAATGCCCAAACGATTTGCTTCACGCACAGCAATATGCTCTTTCATTACATCGACAACAAAAAGAGCTGAAGGAAGACGGGTCAAATCAGCAATACTGCCCAACGTCTTTTCAAGTTTAGCACGTTGACGAGTCACTTGCAATTTTTCACGTTTCGACAAATTGTCGAAAGTTCCGTCTTTAGTCATTTTATCGATAGTAGTCATTTTCTTAACAGCCTTACGAATCGTAGGGAAGTTTGTCAACATACCACCAGGCCAACGTTCAATAACGTAAGGCATATTTACAGCAGCAGCTTTATCAGCAACTACTTGTTTAGCTTGTTTTTTAGTCGCTACAAAAAGCACCTTTTTACCTGATTTCGCAATCTGTTTCAGTGCAGCAGCAGCTTCATCGACTTTAGCAACTGTTTTATAAAGGTCAATGATATGGATACCATTGCGCTCCATAAAAATATAAGGAGCCATTGCCGGGTTCCATTTTCTTTTTAAGTGTCCGAAGTGAACACCGGCTTCTAATAATTGGTCAAAATTTGTAATAGACATTTTTTCTTTTTTTAATTCGTTTACATTCTACTAATTCAATTGCGGGGTAATCTTCTGTCGAGAGGAATCTCTGAGATAGAGTCCCGGCAATTTGGATACTAAACGCTGAATACTTGCCGCGAGAAAATAAGCAAAAATATTAACGTTTGCTGAACTGGAATCTCTTTCTCGCTTTCGGTTGTCCCGGTTTCTTACGCTCAACAGAACGAGGATCACGAGTCATAAATCCTTCGGCTTTCAACGCCGGTTTATCTTCAGGATTAATTTTCACCAGCGCACGGGCAATCGCTAAACGCAATGCTTCAGCTTGTCCTTTGAAACCACCGCCATCTAAATTTACTTTAATATCATATTTTTCAGCTACACCCAATTTGTTCAACGGTTGTTTTACAACATACTGAAGAATACTTGAAGGGAAATATACGGCAAGATCTCTTTTATTGATAGTGATAACACCTGTTCCTTCGCTTACGAATACACGTGCAACTGCAGCTTTTCGTCTTCCTATTGCATTAACTACTTCCATACTGCTTATTTAAGAGAATTTATATCAATTGTTTTAGGTTGTTGTGCTGCGTGCGGATGTTCAGATCCTGCATATACATATAGGTTTCTCAATAACTGAGCTCCCAATTTATTTTTAGGCAACATACCTTTTACTACTCTATTAAATAATTTTGCTTCGCCTTTCTTAATCAATTCAGCAGGCGAAGTTTTTTTCTGACCGCCAGGATAACCTGTAAAATTCAAATATACACGATCCGTCCATTTGTTTCCGGTCAAAATAACTTTATCCGCATTAATAATAATTACATTGTCTCCACAATCTACATGCGGAGTATAGTTCGGTTTATATTTGCCTCTTAATAATTTGGCAACCTTAGCCGACAAACGTCCCAACACCTGATCGGTTGCATCTACTACAACCCATTCTTTTTGTACAGTTGCTTTGTTTGCAGAAATGGTCTTATAACTTAAAGTATCCACTGCTTAAAATTTTTATTTGTTAATTACTTAAAATGCACATAGCTAACCCCTCTTCGGACACTGAAGCGGAAGCTATCTACTAAAATTTTCTCAAACTTTGATAATAATCGGCTCGCAAAGGTACGGTTTTTATCTGAAAAACAAAACTTTTCATAGAAAAAAGAAAGAATATTAATCCAATCCTCAAAAAAATAAAGAAGTCCAAATATCAACATTCAGACTTCTTCTTTATAGTAAACTCTATCAATTAAAAAAAAACTGCACCAGAAATAAGCATACTAAAAACTTAAATGCAACTTATAAATAAGCTTTGAACAAATTTAATAAGATACTAAGAAAGCCCTATAGAGCATCTAAAATTACATATTAATAGATGAATATATAAAAAAGAATGCTGCAATATATACTCTTAAAAAAACATAAAGAGATAAACATTCCTCAAAAATCATCTTCTCCGACAAAATAAGGATATCGTTTCTTCGGTCCGGGCAAGAAGCACCGGGAAGGGGAGGGAATAAAAAAAGGGAGACGATCTCTCTCGTCTCCCTTTCCTCTCTAAAATCGGCGGCTACCTACTCTCCCACTTTTACGCAGTACCATCGG